>ENA-USZI01000190-USZI01000190.1-human-gut-metagenome-genome-assembly--contig:-NODE-190-length-41945-cov-25.609654_pt1 | contig 41945 bp, 30 predicted proteins | sample MGYA00250042_ERZ773532 | MGnify/ENA primary metagenome ERZ773532 (study PRJEB29103, sample SAMN06112036) | human gut metagenome | biome: human gut; feature: ankylosing spondylitis patient; material... | reverse complement strand
ACCGAGAAAGACACTGAAGTTCAAAACACCGAAAGAGATAATTGAAAGGGGTGTTGCATTGACAGATTGAATCTACAGCGTCGATGTTGAGCTGCAAGTCCGGTTGTCGCCCGGCCAGTACGTCGCGCTGGAAGTTCGGCGGGATATTGAGGGTGAACGTGTATTCGCCGCTGTCCATGCCGCTGTCCATCTCGCTCAGTGTGATCATCCCGGGATGGATGAAATGCGGGGGGTAGAAGGCCGAGACGATGCGCGACGAAAGCGGCGACTGGTCTTCGTCGACGATCGCGATGGGCGCGTTGTGCAGGGTCTCCGGCATGGCGGTGGCCGAGGTGTAGATCGAGGCGGTGAACACATAGATGATCAGCAACAGCATCATCGGGTCGCGCGCCAGGCTCCACAGCTCCTTGCGCCCCAGACGCAGGATGTTCTTCAGTCTGCGCATCTCAACGCTCCTGTTTCCTGAGCAGCGCTACCGCCGCTCCGAGTATGATCGGCAGCGCCACCAGAAGGGGCCAGAGGCTGTCGTGCAGGTCGCCCAGGCCCAGTCCCTTGCTGAAGACGCCGCGACTGATGCTGAACATATGGGTGGCGGGATACACCTCTCCGACCATTCTGCCCATACCCTCGAGGGATGAGACGGGGTTGATCATGCCGGCCAGTTGCGAAGCGGGTACGATGGTGCCGACCATGGCGATGAACATCGCGGCTATCTGGCTGCTGGTGAGGGTGGAGGCCAGCAGCCCCATGCCGGTGGAAATGAAGCAGAAGATGGCGGTCGCCAGGAGCAGGGTCGGATAGCTGCCGCTGACCGGTACGCCGAACACCGTGACCGCCAGCAGGCTCAGGCAAAGGAAATTGAGCATCGCCAGGGCCACGTAGGGCAGTTGCTTGCCGAGCAGGAACTCGGTGCGGGTGATGGGCGTGACGTAGAGGTTGATGATCGATCCCAGTTCCTTCTCGCGTACCACGGCGAGCGCGGTGAGCATCGCCGGCAGCATCAGCAGCAGCAAAGGGATGACCGCCGGTACCATGGCCTTGAGGCTTTCCACGTCGGGGTTGTAGCGATAACGGCTCTGGATGCTGGCGAGGGACCTCGAATCGATGCCCTGCTGCCTGGCTCGCTCGGTCAACCATTGGTTGTGCATGGATTGCACATAGCCCTGGATGGTCTCGGCGCGTTGCGGCATGGATCCGTCGACCCAGGCGGCGATCTCCACTGGGCGTCCGCGCAACAGATTGCGACCGAAGTTCGCGGGGATCTCCACTGCCAGGGCGATGTCGCCACTGCGCATGCGTTGGTCCAGATCCTGATAGTCGATGATCGGTGGCTGTTCGATGAAGTAGCGCGAGCCGGACAGTTCCAGGGCGTAGTTCTGGCTTATGCTGCTCTGGTCGCGGTCGAGTACCGCGTAGCGCAGGTCTTCCACGTCCATGGTGATGCCAAAGCCCATGACGAACATCAGGATCAGGGATCCGGCCAAGGCCAATGTGGCGCGTACCGGGTCGCGCTGCAGTTCCAGCGCCTCGCGCCAGCTGTAGCTGAAGAGCCGTTGCAGGCTGAAGGCCCGGTGTTCGCTCGTCTCGTGGGCGGAGGACGATGGCTGTTGCGCCTCTGGCGTCGGGGCGGAGGCCTCTGGCCCGCCGGCGGCCTCGATCAGGTAGCCGATGAATGCTTCTTCGAGGGTGGCGGCCCCGCGTTTTTCCACCAGTTTCGCCGGTGCATCGCTATCGAGCACCTTGCCGGCGTGCATCATCGACATGCGATCGCAACGTTCGGCTTCGTTCATGAAGTGAGTCGAGATGAAGATGGTCACCTTGTCGCGGCGAGACAGTTCCGCCAGCAGGCGCCAGAAGTTGTCGCGGGCCACCGGGTCGACCCCCGAGGTGGGTTCGTCGAGAATCAGCAATTCCGGCTTGTGCACCATGGCCACGGCCAGCGACAGGCGCTGGCGCATGCCCAGCGGCATGGCATCCGGCAGTTTGTCCAGCACCTGTTGCAAACCGAAGCGCTGGACCATTTCCTCGACGCGACCGTCGACTTCCGCTTCCGGGACGTGGAACAGCTGGGCATGCAGTACCAGGTTCTGCCGTACGCTCAACTCGTTGTACAGTGAGAATGCCTGCGACATGTAGCCCACGCGACGACGTGTGTCGATGTCCTTGGGGTCCACCTCCTGCCCGAACAGCCAGGCCTGTCCCTCGCTGGCCGGCAACAGTCCGGTGAGCATCTTCATGGTGGTCGACTTGCCGCAGCCGTTGGAGCCGAGAAAACCGAAGATCTCGCCGCGACGGATGCGGAAGGAGACGTGGTCCACCGCGGTGAAATCACCGAAGCGCATGGTCAGCCCCTGGGCCTCGATGGCGATGTCGCCGTCGTCGGCTTGCAGCGGCGGGATCGCCACGGGCTCGTGCCCGCGTTTCTTTTCCTCGGGCAGCAGGCGGATGAACGCTTCTTCGAGGTTGGCGCTGCCGGTGCGCTCGAGCAGTTCCGCCGGCGAGCCGGTGGCCAGCACCCGACCATCGTCCATCGCCACCAGCCAGTCGAAACGCTGCGCTTCGTCCATGTAGGCGGTGGCGACGACCACGCTCATCTCTGCGCGATCACCGCGAATGCGTTCGATCAACTCCCAGAACTGGGCGCGGGCCAGGGGATCGACGCCGGTGGTCGGCTCATCCAGCAGCAGGAAGTCCGGATCATGGATCAGTGCACAGCACAGGCCGAGCTTCTGTTTCATGCCGCCGGAGAGCTTGCCAGCAGGGCGCTCGAGGAAAGGATACAGGCCAGTGCTGCGGGTCAGGTCGTCGATGCGTCGACGGCGCTCGGCGGCGCCATGACCGAACAGGCGAGCGAAGAACTGCAGGTTTTCCTCGACCGAGAGCGTCGGATAGAGATTCTTGCCAAGCCCCTGGGGCATGTAGGCGATGCGCGGGCAGACGACATCGCGGTGGCGTTTGTCGGCCATGTTTCCTGCCAGCACCTCGATACGACCCTCCTGGATGACTCTGGCACCGGCCAGCAGCGACATCAGGCTGGACTTGCCGACGCCATCGGGGCCGATCAGGCCGACCATGCGACCGGCGGGCAGGTCCAGCGTAAGGTCATCGAGCGCCACGCTGCTGCCATAGGTCAGGCTCACCCCCTGCAGCCGGGCGGCGACGGAGGTGGCGTTCATCGATCACCCGTGAGGCTGGACGTCAGGCTAGCGGGCCAGGGCTTCTGCGGGTCGAGCCTGATCCAGGCGACGCCCGGAAGGCCGGTCTTGACCTGTTCCAGATGCTCTCGCAGCAGTTCGGGGGCGATCTGCGCCTTGACCCGGAACATCAGCTTCTGGCGTTCGCTGGCGGTTTCCACGGTCTTCGGGGTGAACTGTGCGGTGCTTGCCACGAAGGTAATGGTCGCCGGGATCGCCAGGTCGGGAGCGGCGTCGAGCACGATGCGGGCATCGCTGCCCAGCGCCACCTGGCCGGCGATCTCGGAGGGCAGGAAAAACGTCATGTAGACGTCGGCAAGGTCGACCAGATTCAAGACCCGGCCGCCGGCGGCAAGGACTTCTCCCGGCTGCGCCACGCGGAACTGCACGCGTCCATCGCGGGGTGATTTGAGCTCGCTGTCGCGGATGTCGGCTTCGATACGTGCCACCGTGGCCCCTGCGGCCGTGACGGAGGCCTGGGCGCCGACCAGTTGTGCCTGGGCGGCCGTGATCGCCGCCTCGGCCGCTTTCGCCTGGGCCTGGGTGGCGGCCAGCGCGGCCTGGGCACCGCGTTCAGATGCCTGGTCGTCGTCGAGTTCCTGGAACGAGGCGGCTCCCTCTCGGGACAGCGTCTGCGAACGCTTCAGGCGCCGTTGCGCGGCATCCAGTTCGGAGGCGCGCTGCGATACCAGCGCCTGCGCGGCGGCCGCATCGCTTTGCTTCAGGGCGACCTGGGCTTCGGCCGCCGCCACGGACTGTTCGGCCTGGCGCAGCGCCGCCACGGCTTCCTCGCGTTGCGCTTGCAAGACGTCGAGTTGCATACGCGCCAATGTCTGGCCCTTTTCCACGAAGTCCCCTTCCTGGGCAAGGATGCTGTCGATGCGGCCTGCCAGCTTGGTCGCGATGTCTATCTCGGTGGCTTCGATACGGCCGTTGCCGTTGACGAACGCCTTGCCCAGGCCATCGTCCGAGAGTTTCTGCCAGCCCCACCAGGCCAGTGCGACGCCGCCGACGACCAGGACGGAAGCCATGATTTTGCTCGTGGAGGAAAATGCCTTTGCGTTCATGGGGTGCTCGGAAAGTCGGTTGAGAGGGGATGCGATACCTGGGATGCACGGCCTTGGGGGGATGTCAGGCTGCCCCCACCCAGTGCGGTGTAGAGGGATACCTGGCTGGAGAGCAGGGCGCGGCGCACCTGCACCAGTTGCTGTTCGCTGTCGAGCAGGTCGCGTTGCGCATCCAGCACTTCCAGGTAGGTTGCCGAACCGCTGTCGTAACGCAGTTGCGCCAGCCGTGCGCGCTCTGCCTGGGCCTGTTGCGCGGTACGCTGGACCTCCAGTTGGCGAGCGCGCCAGGTCCGTGCCGAGAGGGCATCCGCCACCTCGCGGAACGCGGTCTGGATGGTCTGCTCGTAGCCGGTCACGGCCAAGTCGCGACGCACCTCGCTGAGGTCGAGATTGGCCTGGCGGCGCCCGCCATCGAAGATCGGCAGGTCGATCCTGGGCAGGAACGTCCAGGCCCGGCTGCCGGCGTCGAACAGGCCGTCGAGCTCCGAACTGGCGGTGCCCCAGGTGGCGGTCAGGGCGATGCGCGGGAAGAAGGCCGCCCGTGCGGCGCCGATATTGGCATTGGAGGCCCGCAGGCGACGCTCTGCGGCAATGATGTCGGGCCGGCCGGTCAACAACTCGGAGGGGAGGCCGGGAGCCAGCTCGGCCAGTACCGTGGTTTCATCGAAAGCCGCGGATTGGGGCAACGGGCCGGGGTCGCCGCCGATCAGTTGGCGCAGTGCGTTCACCTGGGTCTCGCGTGCCTGCTCCAGTTCGGCATGCAGGGACTGGGCCTGGGTCAACAGCGTCTGAACCTGGGTCAGCTCCAGTTTCGAGGTGGAGCCGACTTCGTAGCGGCGGTTGAAGATACGGTAGGACTCTTCGCGGCTGGCGACGGTTCGGCGGGCGTTCTCGGTTCGTTCCTGCAACTCGCGCAGGCCGAGATAGCCATCGGCGACCTGGCCGACCAGCGCGACCTGCACCGCCTGCCGCGCGGCGTCCGTCGCCAGCCAGCTTTGCAAGGCGGACTCTTCGAGATTGCGCACGCGGCCCCAGAGATCCAGTTCCCAACTGCTCAGGCCGACTTCCGCCCGGTACTCGCCGCCGACCTGCTCGCGGTTGCTGAGGTTGAGGTCGGCGGGTATGCGAGCGCGCGCCGCCTGTCCGCCAACGCCGATCTCCGGAAAACGATCGCTGCGTTGAATGCGGAAGGTCGCACGGGCCTCCGCGACTCGTAGCGCGGCGGTACGCAGGTCGCGGTTGTTGTCCAGGGCGGTCTCGATCAAGCGCTGCAATACCGGATCGGTAAAGTAGTCTCTCCAGGGCTGACCGTGCGCGTTGGATGGCCCTTCGCCTGTCGATGGCATCGTGCTCGGCCAGGCGTCGGGTACCGGCAAGGCCGGTGTCCGGGTTTCGGGAGCCAGCGAGATACAGCCGCTGAGCGTGGCGGCGAGCAGGGCGCCAATCGCCGCGCGCAGAGCAAGAGGCTGCGGCGCGCTGATGGCACCCTGGGGCTGAGGACTGTACGCAAGGGGGAGTCGTGTCATGGGGCGTTTACTGGTCGTTATTGCTGAAGACGGGCTCGGCCTCTGCTTGTTGCCGGAGGAACGGCGGAACGCAGCCAGTGCCGCGCTATGACAGTCCGATCTGACCAGGGGGATGCGTTCATCCATTGCGCTGCAGCACGGCTGCCCCCCAGGAAAGGCCGACGCCAAATCCGCTCAACACCAGGCTGCTCCAGTTCGACTCAGCGGCATGGCGCTCCAGGAGCAGCGGAACGGTCGAGGATACGGTGTTGCCGACCTCGCATAGGTCCTTGATGACCTTGTGGCCATGTTCGCCCAGGTTACGGGCGAGCAGATCGACGATGGTGGCACTGCCCTGATGCAGAAGGATTGCGTCCACCGTGTCCAGCGTCTGCCCCGCCATTTCCAGCACTTCCTTGATCTGCGGAACAACGCGGGCGTTGGCGAAGTCGAGCACCTCGCGGCCATTCATTCGGAACAGGCCATCCTGGCGGGACAGGTGTTCGGCGCCGCTGCCATCGGTCCCGAAACGTACCGGGCCGAGCGTCCAGAGCGGGTCTTCGCCGATCCAGGTGGCCGTGGCGGCATCGCCGAAAAGCAAGGCCGTGGCGCGATCCGCGTGGTTGATGTGTTTCGAGTAGGGGTCGACGGTGACCAGTATGCCGTTCTTCAGGTTCGCCGCCTGCATGAAGCCCTTGAGCACGTAGAGACCGTAGACGAATCCGGAGCAGCCCAGGGCAATGTCGAAGCTGGCGGTGCTTGTGGGCAGGCCGGCCTTGTGCTGGACGATGGCAGAGGTATGCGGTAGGCCTTCGGCGTCGCCGTTCTGGGTCACGACCACCAGTGCGTCTATGTTTTCCACGCGCAGCGCCGGATTGGCGTTCAGCAGGTTGCGTATGGCGGCGACGCCCAGGTCCGAGGTCTCTTCGTCCGGCCCTTTCACGGCCAGGGTGCGGGTCCCTATCTTGGCCATGACGAAGGCTTCGTCCCGCTCGAAGAGCGCCGCTTGGGCCAGGTTGTCGATCCGCCCTGCGGGGATATAGCTGGCGATACCTTTGATTCCGATCATGCGAATGTCTCCACCGGTTGGTCTGAATGCATATGGGCGGCTGGCGCCGGGTCATGAGCGTGTCGAGGGCGCTACCCTTGGCCGCGAACGTAACGTCCCGGCGCCGGCTCCAGAGGGGGATATTCGGCACTGCCGGACACCGCCGGCGCGGGCTGGCGCTCTCCAGCCCGAGCCGCCAGCCAGGCGAACCAGTCGTTCCACCAACTGCCGGCGTGTTGTTCCGCCTGGGCGAACCACTGATCCGCGTCCTGCGGTGTCTGCTCGTGGCTCCAGTAATGGCGTTTGCCCCTGGCTGGCGGGTTGATCACGCCAGCGATGTGGCCGGAGGCGCCGAGGACGAAGCGGCAGGGGCCGCCCAGCAGGGCGGTGCTGGCGTAGGCGCTGCGCCAGGGCACGATGTGGTCGTCCTGGGTGCCGAGGATGTAGGCGGGTGCCGCGACGTTCCGTAGATCCAGCTTGACGCCGCAAAGCTCCAGCTCGCCGGACTTCAGGTCGTTCTGCAGGTAGGTGTGGCGCAGGTACCAGCAATACATGGGGCCGGGCAGGTTGGTGCTGTCGTTGTTCCAGAACAGCAGGTCCAGCGCGGACGGCTTCTGGCCCTTGAGGTACTTGTCGACATGGTAGTTCCACCACAGCTCATTGGGGCGCAGCAGGGAAAAGGTGTTGCCCATGTCCTCGCCACGAAACAGACCGGTGGGGCCACCCTGGCCGCCGATGGTGCGCTCGCGGTAGGCGACCATCTGCTCGTCGATGAAGACGTCGATCTGGCCGGTGTCCTGGTAATCCAGAAAAGTTGCCAGCAGGCTCAGGCTGGCGATGTCGTGGTCGCCCCGGGCGGCGAGTACCGCTAGGGCGGTGGCCAGCAGGGTGCCACCGATGCAGAACCCCAGGCAGTTGAGGTGGCGCTCGCCGCTGATCGCCCGGGTTACCCGCAAGGCGCTGATCACGCCGTCCTGGATCAAATCGTCGATGCCCAGGCTGGACTGTTCCTGGCCGAAGTTGCGCCAGGACATCAGGAATACCGGGTGGCCTGCCTGCAGCAGGTGGCGTACCACGGAGTTCTCCGGGCGCAGGTCGAGGATGTAGTACTTGTTGATCGCCGGCGGGACGATGAAAAGGGGCGTCCGGAACTGGGTCTCGCTCAGCGGGCGATACTGGATCAACTGGAAGATGTCGTTTTCGAATACCACGTCTCCAGGCGTGACGGCCAGATCGACGCCTACCTCGAAGGCGCTGGCGTCGCACTGGCGCAACTTGCCTTCGCGCAGATCGTCGAGCAGGTGGAGGGCGCCGGTGAACAGGCTGGCGCCGCCGGTTTCCGCCAGTTGCTGCAGGGCATCGGGGTTGCTCGGCAGGAAGTTGCTTGGCGCACAGGCGGCAATGGCTTGTTCGATCAGGTAGTTCAGCCGTTTGCGTGGCTTTTCCACGTCAATGGGCAACAGCGCCACCAGCTTGAGCATGTAGCGGGAGTTGAGCAGGTAGAAAGCGGCCAGCGAGCCGAATATCGGTTCATGCCAGTTGCTGCTGGCGAAGCGCCGGTCGCTGAAATCGAACGGCTGCTGGGCGAGTAGTTGCTTGCCCAGGGCGAGCCATTCCTGCTGGTAATCGATCTGCAGGCGGTCGAGCTGCTCGGGCGCCACATCGAACCAGCCGCTTTGATCGAAGTTGTTGAACCATGGGGTCTGTGCCATCCACTGGCGCAACTGCTGAAGCGCCAGGCAGGCGACGAATGGGGCCTGGCCTGACCAGTAGGTGTTGAAGCTATAGGCATGGTTATCCATGACGGGTACAAATCCTTAGCTTGAAAAGAAAACCGCGCCTACGAGGCGCGGTACGCCCAAATTAGGAAGACAGCTGCATGGAAAGGGACTAGGCATGCAGGGTGGGGGCTGCATCCTGGGGCGATAACGAATTGCTCAGCGTTCAATGGCCAGAGCCACACCCAGCCCGCCGCCGATACACAGGGTCGCCAGGCCCTTCTTCGCATCGCGGCGGATAATTTCGTGCAGCAGCGTCACCAGTACCCGGCAGCCGGAGGCGCCGATCGGGTGGCCGACGGCGATGGCGCCACCGTTGACGTTGACTTTCGTCAGGTCCCAGCCCAGCTCGGTGGCGACGGCCAGGGCCTGCACGGCGAATGCCTCGTTGGCTTCGATCAGGTCGAGGTCGGCCAGCGTCCAGCCGGCCTCGTCCAGGCAACGCCGGGTAGCGGGCACCGGGCCAATTCCCATGATGGCCGGGTCCACCCCGGCGCTGGCATAGCCCGCGATGCGCGCGAGCACCGGCAGGCCGAGAGACTGGGCCTTGCGCTCGCTCATCAGCAGCACGGCGGCGGCGCCGTGGTTGAGCGTGGCGGCGTTACCCGCGGTCACCGTTCCGTCCTTCTTGAATACCGGCCGCAGCCGGGCCAGGGACTCGTTGGTGGTGTCGCGGCGTGGTTGCTCGTCGCTGTCGAAGACGATCGCCTCACCCTTGCGCTGGGGAATCGCGACCGGGGTTATCTCGTCCTTGAAGCGCCCAGCCTCCACGGCGGCGACCGCCCTGCGTTGCGACTCGGCGGCATAGGCATCCTGCGCCTCGCGGCTCAGGCCGTATTTCTCCGCGAGGTTCTCGGCGGTGATGCCCATGTGGCAGTCGTTGAAGGCGTCCCACAGGCCATCGTGGATCATGCTGTCGAGCACCTGCGCATGCCCCATGCGCAGGCCGCTGCGCGCGCCGGGCAGCAGGTAGGGGGAGAGGCTCATGTTTTCCTGGCCGCCGGCGATGACCACCTCGGCGTCGCCGCAACGGATCGCCTGGATGGCCAGATGCACGGCCTTGAGGCCGGAGCCGCAGACCTTGTCCAGGGTCAGCGCTGGCGTCGTCACCGGCAAGCCTGCGGCGATCGCCGCCTGGCGCGCCGGATTCTGTCCGACACCAGCCGCTAGCACCTGCCCGAGGATCACTTCGTCCACGACTGCGCCGTCCAGGCCAGCCCGTGCGAGCAGGCCTTCGATGACGACGGCGCCCAGCCGTGGGGCGGGGATGTTCGCCAGCGCCCCCTGGAAACCACCGATGGCGGTGCGTGTAGCGGCGACGATGACGACCTTGTTCGCGTCCATCCCTTGCTCCCTGCCTGTCATTGCATGTTCATGCCGCCGTTCACCGAGAAGTCGGCACCGGTGGCGTAGGCGGATTCCTCGGAGGCCAGCCAGGCCACGATGGAGGCGATTTCCTCGGGATGGCCAAGGCGACCGACGGGGATGCCGGCGATCATGCCGTCGAGGATGTCGGGACGGATGGAGGCGGTCATGTCGGTCTCGATGTAGCCGGGGGAGACGGTGTTGACGGTCACCCCCCTTGCCGCTCACCTCCCGGGCCAGGGCCATGCTGAAACCATGGATGCCGGCCTTGGCCGCCGAATAGTTGGTCTGGCCGAACTGGCCACGCTGGCCGTTGATCGAGGAGATGTTGATGATCCGACCCCAGCGCCGCTCCAGCATGCCCTCGATGACCTGCTTGGTGGTGTTGAACAGGCCATTGAGATTGGTGTCGATCACCGCGCGCCAGTTCTCCAGGGACAGCTTGCGGAAGGTGGCGTCACGGGTAATGCCAGCGTTGTTCACCAGCACGTCGATTGGGCCGACATTCGCCTGTACCAGCTCGAAACTCTTGTGTGTGCTGTCCCAGTCGCCGATGTCGCAATCGACGCAGTGGAAGTGGTAGCCGGCCTCCAGTTGCTTGCCGATCCAGTCGTTCTTGCGAGTGGATGCGGGGCTGCAGCCGACCACCACGGTGAAACCGTCACGGTGCAGGCGTCGACTGATCGCCGTGCCGATCCCCCCCATTCCTCCAGTGACCAAGGCGATGCGTGCTCCACTCATTGTATTCCCCTGTTGGATAGAAAGATTGAATGTGAGGGATTCTCGCTTCGGTACTGTCCTCGAACAATGTTCCGCGCCACCATTTTATTGTCCGCAGGCCTCGTCCCAGAGGGTTCGGATTCCATGTGCACGGCATTGATCCAGGGCATTGGTGCGGGGTTGCCGGTTTGCTAATTTGCTAGTTTGCAACGACGGTTTGCCTGGACGGTAGGATGGTGATGTACAGGATCAATGGCGGTTTTGTCGCTCAACTGGTGAACACCCTGGAGAAGGAAGGCCTCGATTCGGACTCTCTGTGCCGGCAGGCGGGGATCGATCCTGCGCTACTGGGGCTGCCGGATAGTTTCATGCGGCGGGCGGATGTCTATCGTCTGATGGCGCTGGCGCAGGTCGAGTCTGGCGACCCGGATATCGGTTTGCGCGCCTACCGGCATTTTCTGCCGGGTGGATTTCAGTTGGTGGGCTACGCCATGATGTCCAGTCCGAACCTGAAATCGGCACTGGATGCCTTGGTACGCTACCAGCCGTTGCTTGGAACCGGGGCCAGGGTAGGTGTATCGAGGGATGAACGGGGCACCTGTATCTGGGGCATCGATGATCTCCAGGCAGAGGCCAAGCCCCGGGCGTTCGAGGATGCCTGCCTGGCTGCGTTGCTGGGGCTCTGTCGCTGGTTGACCGGAGGCAGTCTGCCCGGGTTGCATGCGGTCGAGTTCACCTATCCCGAGCCACTGGATATCACCGAACACCAGCGCCTGTTCGACTGTACCCTGTGTTTTGGCGCGCAGCGCAATGGCATTGTGTTCGATCAGGAGGCGTTGCTGCGACCGCTGAGTACGGCCAACGAGGCGTTGGCATTGCTGCATGGCCGCTTCGCCGAGCATCGCATGAACCAATTGCGAGAGGCATCCTACGGGGAACGTACCAGAAGCTGGCTGATGGAACACATCAGCTTCGGACGCTGTGACATGGCGTCGGCGGCTAAGGGGCTCAAGGTCGGCGAGCGTGTCTTGCAGCGTGGACTCGCCCGTGAAGGGGCGACCTTTCGCGATGTGCTCGACGATGCGCGCCGGCAACTGGCCGACTACTATCTGCGCAACACGCCTTACAGCCTGGCGCAGATCGGCGAGCTGCTGGGATTCAGGGAGCCCAGTAGCTTCCACAAGGCCAGCCTCCGCTGGTTCGGCATGCCGCCCGGTCGTTATCGGCTGCTGCTGTCCGCTACCGAGAGCCTCCCCCGGTCGACCCCGAGGAGGAGATCTAGAACGTCAGATTCCGCTCATGAAACCAATGACCAGCGCGTTGACGATATCGATGAAGAAGCCGCAGACCAGGGGGACGATGATGAACGCCTGGTGCGCCGCACCGTACCGCTGGGTGACCGCGGTCATGTTGACGATGGCCGTGGCGGTGGAGCCCAGGGCGATGCCGCCGAAGCCGGAGGCGATCACGCTGGCTTCGTAGTTGCGTCCCAGGCAGCGGAACACCAGCAGCACGGTATAGAGGATCGTCAGCAGCACCTGCAGCGCCAGAACAGTGAGGACGAAAACCAGCACGCCGCCCAGTTGCCATAACTGCAGTCCCATCAACGCCATGACCAGGAACATCCCCAGGCAGATATCGGAGATCAGCGCCAGCCCCTGGCCGGCACCGCTCCATTGCCTGATCCGCTGGTTGCCGATGGCGCCGAGCACCAGGTTGCGGATGATGATCCCGGCCATCAGGCTGCTGACGAAGGCGGGAAAGGTGATGCCGCTGTTGAGCAGCAGGAGATTGAGGCCATGGCCCAGCATCAGCGTCAGGTTCAGCCACATCCAGGCCCACAGGACGTCATAGTAGTGCAATGGCGGCTCGCTTTCGAGAGTCGTCGGAGCGCCGATTTCCAATGCGGGATCCTGCGAAGGCGTCAGGCCGTGGCGGCGTATCAGGTAATTGGCGATCGGTCCGCCGATGCAGCAGGCGGCGATCAGGCCCACGGTGTTACTGGCGATACCCAGCTCCATGGCATTGTCGATGCCCAGTCGTTCGCTGAACAGCGGAGCCCACGCCAGGGTGGTGCCGACTCCGCCGGTCAGCGAGACCGAGCCCAGCATCAGGCCCGCCCCCGCAGGCAGGCCGAAGCCGCTGGCTACGCCCATGCCCAGCAGGTTCTGCAACACGATGAACAGGCTGGCCAGCAGCAACAGGGTGAGCAGTGGGCGGCCGCCCTTGACCAGGTTGCGGATATCCGATTTCAGGCCGATGCCGGCGAAGAAATAGAGCAGCAGCATATCGCGCACTTCCAGATCGAAGGCCACTTCGATGTCCAGTGCGAAGAACAGCATGGCGGTGACGGCGGCGCAGAGGAAGCCGCCGAGTACCGGTTCCGGAATGCTGTAGCGGCGCAGCGGCTCATAGCGCTGGACGAGGCTCTTGCCAACGAACAGCAGCATGATCGCCAGGGTGAAACTGACTAGTCCATGAACGTGGAAGGTAGTGTCCTGCATGCAATGAGCCTTGTGATCAACCCAGGATATTGAGGCCGCCATCGACGAAATGGACGCCACCGGTCTGCCCGCGACTGGCGTCGCAGACCAGCCAGGCGCACAGGCTTCCCACCTCGTCCAGGGTGACCAGACGGCGCAGCGGCGCCCGGCGTGCGGATTCCTCGAGCAGATTGTCGAAGTCGCGCAGGCCGGAAGCGGCGCGGGTCGGCATCGGCCCAGGGGAGATGGTGTGAACGCGAATGCCGTGCGGTCCGAGTTCATCGGCCAGGTAGCGTACGCTGGATTCCAGCGCGGCCTTGACCGGCCCCATCAGCGCGTAGCCATCGATGGCCTCCTGGGCGCCCAGGTAGCTCATGGTCACCAGGCTGCCGCCGCGAGGCATCAGCGGCTCGGCAAGACGTGCCATGCGGACGAACGAATGGCAGGAGATGTCCATGGCCTGCAGAAATCCCGCGCTGGAGCTGTCCAGCAGGCGAGCGCGGATTTCCTCCTTGGGGGCGCTGGCCAGGGAATGGACGACGAAATCCAGGTGGCCCCAACGCTGGGCGATCTTCTCGAAGAGGCTTTCCAATTCACCGGGCCGGGTCACGTCGAGGGCCTGGGTCAGGGAAGCCTGGACCTGCCTGGCCAGCGGTTCGACATGGGCCCTGGCCTTGTCGTTCAGCCAGGTTATCGCCAGTTCCGCGCCGAGTTCGTGCAGCGCTTTGGCGCAGCCCCAGGCGATCGACTGTGGGTTGGCGATGCCCACTACCAGGCCTCTTTTGCCTCGCAGGGACAGGTTATTCGCGAGGCTCATGCCGGAGTCTCCTGATACAGCCGCCAGGCGTGCCGGGCGAGCATGCTTTCTTCGTCGGTGGGGATAACCAGTAGCGCCCGGGGGCTGTCAGCGGAAGAAATGCGTTCGGCGTGGCGGCGGTTGGCCTTGTCGTCCAGGCGCAGGTCGAACAGTGGCGCCAACTGCTGCACCACCTGGGCGCGCAGTTCGGCATCCTTCTCGCCGATACCGGCGGTGAATACCAGCGCATCCAGCCCGCCGAGGCACGCGGCCATACGGCCGACTTCCTGCGCGATGCGGTAGGCATAGTGATCGATGGCAAGGCGTGCGCGGGCATCCTGACTGGCGCGCAGGGTAAGCATGTCGCTGCTGATTCCGGAGATGCCGAGCAACCCCGAGCGGTGATACAGCAGCTCCTGCAGGCTGTTCTCGTCCTCGCCCTGGGCCAGCAGGTGCAGCAGCACGCCCGGATCCAGCGCGCCGCAGCGGCTGCCCATCGGCAGGCCGTCCAGCGCGCTGAAGCCCGTGGTCACCTCGACGCTGCGGCCGCCCTCGATGGCGCACAGGCTGGAGCCGTTGCCCAGGTGGGCGATCACCACCTTGCCGGCGGCGACCTCCGGCGCCACTTCGGCGAGTCGCAGGCTGATGTATTCGAAGGACAGGCCGTGGAAGCCATAGCGGCGCACGCCCTGCTCGTAGAACGCATAGGGCAGGGCGAACAATTGGCTGACTTCACTGCGCCCGGCATGGAAGGCGGTGTCGAAGCAGGCGACCTGGGGCAGCTCCGGGCTGTCGTCGAGAATCGTCTGGATGGGCGCCAGGTTGTAGGGCTGGTGCAGAGGCGCCAGGGGTCCGAAGCTGCGCAAGCGATCCAGCACATCACGATCGATCCGTACCGGCTCGCTGAACGCCGCGCCGCCATGCACCACCCGGTGTCCGACCAGAGCGGGCCGCTCTCCTTGCAGGCCGAAACTCAGGGCCAGTTCGACCATGCGATAGGCCGCCGGCATGTCGGCAACCTGTTCGGCAGGAAAGTCCTGGGCGAGCAGGCGCGTGCCATCGGCCAGCACCGCGCTGAGCCGAGGACGGATGCCGATGCCGTCCAGCTTGCCGTGTGCCAGTGGCGTCGGTAGCGCCAACCCCGGACGGCCCAGGAACAGGCCGATGCGCACGCTCGAAGAGCCTGCGTTGACGGTGAGGATACGTTCGCCCGGGATTGTCATCATGCCGGTGCCCCCAAGGCGCCGCGTCGGGCCTCGGCCAGTAGCGCGCCGAGGGCGCAACTGGCCACGCGCGCGCGCAGGCTGTCCGAACGGCTGGTGAAGACGATGGGCACCCGGGCGCCGAGCACCAGGCCGGCGGATTCGGCGCCGGAGAGGTAGATCAGTTGCTTGGCCAGGATGTTGCCGGCTTCCAGGTCGGGGACCAGCAGAATGTCCGGGTCGCCCGCGACTTCCGAATGAATGCCCTTGATCCGCGCCGCTTCCGCGCTGATGGCGTTGTCGAAGGCCAGCGGGCCATCGAGCAGGGCGCCCTCGATCTGCCCGCGCAGCGACATCACCACCAACGCCGCGGCTTCCAGGGTCGAGGGCAGCCTGGTATTGATGGTCTCCACCGCCGACAGCAGGGCGACCTTGGGCCGTGCCACGCCGAGGACATGCAGCAGGTCGATGGCGTTGCGGCAGATATCGGCCTTGTCGTCCAGGCCGGGAAAGATGTTCACCGCGGCATCGGTGACGAACAGTGGCTTGTGGTAGCTGGGCACACTCATGGCGAATACATGGCTCAGGCGTCGCTCGGTGCGCAGGCCGCCTTCCTTGGCGAGTACCTCGTGGAGCAGTTCGTCGCTGTGCAGGCTGCCCTTCATCAGCAGCGTGGCGCGGCCCTCGCGGATCAGCGCGACGCCGCGTGCGGCCGCGGCATGGCTGTGCGGCACGTCTTCCAGCGGCAGGTCGCCGAGATCCAGCCCGGCCTCCATGGCGACGGCTTCTATCTTCCGCCGCGGGCCGACCAGGATCGGGGCGATCAATCCCCACCCGGCGGATTCCAGAGCGCCTCGCAGGGCGCCGGCCTCGCAAGGGTGGACCACGGCGGTGGGTTGTGGGGGCAGTCCGGCGCAGTGTTGCAGCAGTCCGGCGAAATGATCCTGGCTCATGGGGTGTCATCCTTTCTTTCCGTATCGCGCGTCGGCTGTCGGCGCTTGGGGCCGCGGGAGGCCGGGCCGGCAGAGGTGTCGCTCCCCGGGCTTGTCTTGGCGCTGCCTGACTTGCGGCGAGGCGAGGGCGCGCCGGCGGCGTCGGCGGGTTTGCCACTGACGGACGGTTTGCGTGGCGTCCGGGCCGGCTGAGCTAGGCCATCCGCTTCCGCGCCGCCATGGCGGGTTTTGCCTGGACTCTGGGGCGTGCGCTCGGCGGTGGGTGTAGAGGGGGACTGCTGTGGCGCTGGCAGGCTCAATTGTGTCGGTGCTTCGCTTGCTGTCGGGGCCTCGGGCAGGGGACGCTGCAACACCCGATGCAGCTCTTTCCAGCGGGCGACGATCGGGTTCGTGCCGTCCTGCAGCTCCGGTATCAGTTGGGCCACGGTGTCGAGTACCAGTTGGCGCTCTTCGTCGGGGATCAGCAGGGGGAGCGTCTTCAGGCTCTCCTCGGGGTGGGCGAAGACCAGCAGGTCCTGCAGGCGAACGGTATCGCGCAGAGCGATGGGATCGAGGTCGTAAGGTTCGAGCAGTGCCCGCCCTTGCCGGGCCAGTTGCTCGATACGTTCCTTGCCGATTTTTCCACCCCCCTGGCCGAGCAGGAAGAGAATGCGTGCCAGGCCTTCCAGGCTGCCACCTCGCGGCAATGCGTCTTCCAGTCGGGCCGCGAGGGTCCGGTCCCACGCGGGGGCGCGGTCCTCCAGGCTGGCCGGGCGCTTGCCTCCGGTCAACGTACTGAGGCCACCGTAGAAGGCATGGAAGGCCATTTCCTGCATGGCGTCGCGGATGTCGCGATAGGTGTCCAGCTGGGCTTCGAACAGGCTGGCCGTCCAGTCCTGCCAGGCGATCAGCGGGTTGTCCGCCGCGGCCGGTCGGCGGCTCCGGCGCACGCGTTCGGCAGTGCCCGGAAGCCACCAGAGCGCAGGGTTCAGGCTGCTCAAGGCCACCTGCTGCTGACGGAATGGATGCAGCCTTCGCGTTAGATCGGCGATCGGTTCGCTGACGATCTGGCGCATCCAGGGACGCACCAGCCAGTCATAGAGGGTGCTGCTGAACTCGGAGGCGCGCTGCACCAGGGCGAACTCGCGCTCGTCGTCGCGATTGCTCTCGTCCTCGCCGTGAATATCGGCGATCTTGCGCGATTCGAAGTGCACGGCATACTCCACCGGTGCGTTCGGTGGCGTGTCGGGGACGTCGTCGATGACCAGTTCGAACAGGCCGGGCGGCAGCAGGTGGATGGCCTCTACCGCGCCCAGCAACTCGCGGTGTTCGCGCCGCGCCACCTGGCCGGAGACGAAGATGCCCAGGTGGCCGACACTGGCATGGCGCAGGTAGACGATGGTGCGGCCAGCGCTGCGCAGGGCCAGGTCGCTGGGGTAGACGTCGGCGATCCAGTTGAGCGCCTGTTGTGGTGGCGTGATGTTGTCGCCATAGGAGCAGAACACCACCACGGGTGCTTCGATGCGGCGCAGGTCCACGCCCGTGCTGCCGCGTGACAGACCGCCCGCCAGGCGGTTGCCGATGAACAGGTCATCGACGATGGTCTCGATTTCTTCGCGGTTGAGCAGGGTGGGGCTGCCCCACCAGCGTTCGAACTCGAGGAAGCGGGGGGCTTCCCTGTCGACCTTGCTGAACAGGTTGTAGTACTTGCTCCAGAAGGTGTTGGCCGGGTTGAGGCTTTCGAAGTTGCTCACCAGCCAGGCGCCGTCGAAGCGGCCATTGCCCAGGTCGCTGCCCAGCCGGGTCATCCAGGCGCCGCCCAGCAGCCCGCCGGCATAACGCATCGGGTTGCGCCCATTGACGCCGGCCCAGTAGGACAGCGGTGCGCCGTTGACGATCACCAGGCCGGGCAGTTCGGGCCTTGCCGCGGCGAGCCCCATCAGCGCCCAGCCGGCCTGGCAGTTGCCGATCACCACGGGCTTGTCGGCGTCCGGGTGATGGTTGGCGACGTACTCGATGAAGTGTGCCTCGGCCTCGATGATGTCCAGCAGGGTCTGGCCGGGTTCGGGGGAATGGCTGAAGGCGATGAAGTAGGTGGGGTGCCCGGCACGCAGGCTCTCGCCGATCTCCGAGTCTTCCTTGAAGCCGCCGATGCCGGCGCCATGGCCGCCGCGAGGGTCGACGATGACGACCGGGTGCTGCCGTGCGTCGATCGGTCTGTCGGCGGGCGGCAGGATCCGCAGCAGCGAATAGTTGACCGGGTGGGGCAGGTCGCGCCCGTCTATCAGGACTTCATAGGGAAACTTCAGTACCAGCGGGTAGCCGGCGCGTTCGTGGGCCAGGGTGTTGTCGCCGCGCTGGCGCAGGGTGTCCCAGAACAGCAGGGAGCGTTGGCCCAGGTCGGTCAGGTATTCCCCCCACTGCTCGGCACTTGGCTGTTGCAGGCGACCGGCGAGGACGGGTGCGAGAATCTTCTTCTGTCGTTGGCCCAATGCGTCGAGAACGATGTCCAGATGCAGCCGCTGCAACTGACCAATATGGTCGAGCAGGCCGTGGAAAGATGAAAAGCGATCTTCGTGCATTGCAAGATAGGTCTTTGACGCCATGACTTCGCTCCCATTGCTGGCTGTTACGCTTGGCGCACCGCATGATGGATCCAGGCGATGGGCGGAGGAGTATTCTTATAACCAATGGACAAGGGGATGCAAAGGAGTTTTTGTGCGCTGCACAAAAAAATCTTGATAACGAGGTTTTTGCAGTGCAAGAATGCGGCGTGCCTCTGATCAGGAAGAGGCTTACGGCAGACTCGATCCATACGCTAGGCATTCGCCATGTGGTGCGATCGAGCCGGCATTTTCGGAATGCGGGCCATTGCCCAGGAGAATCGATCATGTCCCTTTTCGATACGGGAAAACTGACCAGCGCCCAGAAAGCCAATGTCGACCTGCTGCAACAGGTCGCCGGAAAGCTGTTCGAGGGTGCCGAGCAGCTCAGCCAACTGCAAATCAAGACGCTGCGTGCCACCTCCGATGCGCAGTTCGACAGCCTGCGCGGACTGGCGGCGGCGCGCGACCCGCAAGCCTTCGTCGAGTGGCAGGCATCCTTCGCCCAGCCCACCGCCCAGGCCGAACGCCTGCTGGAGTACAACCGTCAGGTGTATGAGCTGATTTCGGGCACCCAAACGGAAATAGCCAAACTTGCCGAGCGCCAGGTGGAAGCGGCGACCAAGCAGGTACAGGAACTGGTCGAAGTGGTCGCCAAGAACGCACCGGCGGGTTCGGAGCCGGTGGTGGCGATATTCAAATCGGCCCTGGAAACCGCTGGCAGCGTTTATGACAGTGCCCAGAAGGCGGCCAAGCAGGCCGCCGAGATCGCCGAGAACGGCATCGCCGCGGCGGCTTCCGCCGCCGGTCAGGCGACCAGGGAGGCGGGCAAGGCTTCGGCTGGTACGCGTAAGCCGTCCTGAACATTGCCGGGGGTAGCATGACGTCCTCGTGCTGCCCCCGTTTTCGTGCATGCGCATGGGACGAAGGTTTCGAGGAGTACTGGATGAGGAAGGGCATTTCGATTGCCGTGATCACGATGTTGTCGCTGGGGGCGGGGCCCATGGCTCGGGCCGCCGATTTCAGCGTGGCGGTCGGGCGTACCGGGGAGTCGACCACGACCTACCGTGTCGGCGCGCAGTGGAATTTCCAGCGCAACTGGTTCGAGAGCGCTACCGGCAGGCTGAGCGGGTATTGGGATGCCGGCTATACCTACTGGGAAGGGGATGAGGCATCGGGCAACCACAGCTTGTCGCTGACGCCGGTATTCGTCTACGAGTTCTCCGGGCTTTCGTTCAAGCCTTATGTCGAAGCCGGGGTCGGTATCGCCGTGTTCGAGCGTACTCGCCTGGAAGACAACCAACTGGGATCCTCATTCCAGTTCGAGGATCGCATCGGTGCAGGGCTGCGTTTCACTGGCGGGCATGAGTTGGGTATTCGCGCCATCCACTATTCCAACGCCGGGATCAAGCAGCCCAATGACGGCGTGGAAAGCTATTCGCTGCACTACCGCCGCTCATTCTAGGCATTGAGGTAATGCTGTTCAGGTAAAGAACAGAGAGTACTTTCGTAGGAGCGCGCCATGCGCGCGAATCGCGGGCGTGGCCCGCTTTCATCAAACATAAAATAGCGATTTGTTTTTATTGGATAAATTTTAGAGCCATGTCCAGTTCGTAGGGTGGGCAACGGCGAAGCCTTGCCCACGCGTCTGCCAAGCATGAACGCGGATTGACCTTTTGCCCCACCGTAGGAGCCCGCTTGCGGGCGATCGGTCGCAACGCTGATGATCGCCGGCAAGGACTCGGCGTCCCCCGGGCTCCTACAGGTTCGGTGTGCACATGCGGCTTTCTCGGGGGCTGCACCCTGTTTGCTGCGCGACAGTCCCGTAGGTTGGGCTGAGCTCGCGAAGCCCAACGGCGACGTCCAGCCTGACCTCGGCATTGCGCCCACCATCGCCCGTTGGGCTTCGTCGCGTTGCTCCTCAACCCAACCTACTGTCTGGTGCCACACTCTAGGTACCGAGGGGGCGTATAGCTCGTGGCACCGTCTGGCCAGACGGGTCATTTCTCGTCGTCGTTCTCTTTGTTCGTATCTCTATCGGCTTTGCCCCCCGAGGGCATGTTGCCGAACAGGCCGAACAGATTCTGCGTGTTCAGATAGAGGTTCTTCGACTGGTCGATGTACTGCTGCATCAGGTCCTGCATCACGGGAACCTGCTTGTGCATGAATTCGCTCCAGGCCTGCGAGGATTGCACGCCGGTCTGGGTCTGGATGTCGATGATGGTCTGGATGCTCTTGTCCAGGTAGCTGCCCAGCATGCCCTGGAACGGGCCATAGAAGCGGATGATGCTCTTGAGCATGTCGCTGGAAAAGATCGGCTCGCCGTCGCTTTCCGCCTCCTGGATGATCTGCATGAGGATGCTGCGGGTCAGGTCCTCGCCGCTTTTAGCGTCGACGACCTGGAAGGGGATTTCCTCGATCACCATCTGCCGGATGTCCGCCAGCGTCACGTGAGTGCTGGTGTGAGTGTCATACAGGCGACGGTTGGAGTACTTCTTGATGAGACGCGGGCTGTTCCGACTTTCGCCTGGCATACGGACTATCTCTGGCTCGATTGTGTTACCGCAATGGTATCGCAAATCCCGGTCGCCGCAGGTCGCGAGCGGACGGGTTCCTGCCCGTCCATTCGAAGGTGCCGAAGGCGTCGTGGGGACAATCAGGTCGAGCCGGTTCGGCGGGGCGACGCGCCTGTTCCGCTCCCCGGGAGCATCGATGCGGCCCTCGCATTTCAGGATGGGGGCAGGATGATGCCCTGGATGCGGGCCTTCTGGAGCAGTTGCTTGCGAGTGCATGCGCCGAGTTTGGCAAACAGGTTCTTGAGATGCCACTTGATCGCCTGATCGCTGACTTGCATGGCCAGGCCGATTTCCTTGTTGGTGAGGTTGTGTGCCAGAAGTTCCAGTACTTCACGCTCCTTCGGGGTCAATGCCACGCTCGGCGTGACCTGCGCCCTGGGAAGGGGCGCGGCGTCGAGCTCGCGCGGGGGGATCTCGGGACGCGCGCGTTCCATCATGTCTGGTGCGATCCGCTTCAGCTGTTCGGTCAGCATGGGATGGACATCGATGAAGATGCGTTGCAACCCAAAGGCGTGCGCCAGGTCGGCGGCTTCCCGCAGCAGGTGGGTGGCGCTGTCGCCACAGTGCTCGAGCGCCAGCGCCCGTAGACACAGAAACTCGATGCGCAGCCGGCAATCCTGCGCTTGTCGCGCCAGGGGCGGCGCCTGATCGAAGAGCGCCAGGGCCTGCTGCCAGTCCCGCTGTGCGATGGCGCCGTAGACCCGGGCCAGGTGCCGTTGGATCTGTGCATCGCGCCACCAGATAGGGCCGCGCTGCAAGTCGGGCGCTGCCAGCAGCCTTTCGAGCTGCTCGGCGAGCGTGCGGCAGGACTCTGCGCGAAAGCGGCGTGCGTGGATCTTCATGCGTTCGACCAGGCTGGCGATCACCACCCTCGGCAGTTCCCGGGCGACACCCACGGCGCCCATGGCGTCGAGTAACGCCAGGGCCCGGTGCTCGCTCCCGTCGAGCAACTCGGTGCGGGCGAGCACCCGGTAGCCCAGGATCACCGTCTCGGGGTTGCCGAATCGCTCCAGCACGTCCAGCCGATTGGCCAGCAGCAGAGCGGCCTCCTCAGCGCGTCCCATTTCCCAGAGGGCGCCGGCGCGCAGGGCGGCGGCCATGCAGGTGAACGGATTGCGGCGGCCCAGATCGGCCTCGGCGCTTGCCAGCGTTTGGCGCATTTGGCGTTCCGCCAGCAGGACCTGTCCCTCCCGCAGGTAGGTAAGCCCGACGGCGAACTGCCCCCAGCGAGCGGAGTAACTGCGTGGGTTGCTGTCGCCATTCAACAGTTGTTGTTGTTTCAGGCGGGCGAGGGCGGGTTCGCCGGCGAGCGCATCGCAAAAAAAGGCGTGCTGCCTGTAGGCCATGAGCAGGATCGGGTCGCGCAAGGGCGGCGATTCTCCCCAGTGCCGGATGAGGGCGACGAAACGGTCGGGGTCGTCACTAAAGTAGGCGGCGGTGCTCAGGGCGAGATCGCACTCGCAGCGCAGGGCATCGCTGATGTCCGGCAGCGCGGTGATCCGCGAGGCGAGTCGAGCGCTTTGCGCCTGTCTTCCGCTGGTGGCCAGTGCCCAGGCGGCGGCCAGCAGCAATTGTGGGCGCCGGTCCACCTCCACGGCCGGCAGCCGGCCCAGCCACTCCAGCACGACACCCTGCCGGCCATGGGTCATCAGATCCTTGTACAGGCAGCGCTCGGCCAGATGGTAGGCCCAGCCTCGTTGGCCGGCACTGAAGGCATGGCGTGCCGCCGCTTCCAGGCAACCGTGGTTCGCCAGCCAGTGAAGTGCGCGCTCATGCAGCAGGGCCTGCTGCTTGGCGGGCTGTTCTGCGAAGCGCTGGCGCAACACGCCGCGGACCATCTGATGCATCCGCAGCCCTCCGTCCTGCTCGTCGCTGGCCAGCAGCGGCGTGTCGTGAGCCAGGCGCGCCAGTTGCTCGGGGGCATCGTTGCACTCGGTGATCGCTCTGCACAACTCGGGCCAGAGAATATCTGCGATTGAAACGCTAATGAGGAATTCGGCGTCGCCAGGTTTCAGGTTGTCCAGCAATAAGCCGAGCCATTGCCTGTCCCCCCCGCGGTGGCTCAGGGCCGCCAGCTCCGTTTGTGGGTCGTCGGCACCGGCAACCGCTGCCAGGGCCAGTTGCAGCCCTAGCGGCCAGCCCTCGGCGGTATCGTGCAGGCGTGCCGCCGTGTCGTTGTCGAGCCGAGTCGCGAAGCGGTTGGCGACCAACGCTTGAGTCTCATCGAGTTGGAAGCGCAACTGCGCAGGGCCGATTACCCGGCATTGTCCATAGTCGATGAGGTCGTCTATGGCCAGCCTCGACTCTGGCCGGGTGGCCACCACCACACGCAGGTTCGCCGGCGCGTTGCGCATCAGGTAGGCGAGCAGCATGGCGGAGCCGGTCGACAGGTGGTCGGCCCGGTCGATGAGCAGCGTGGTTTCCATGGCCTCCTGGGCGATCTCCGCCAGCAGGCGAATGGCGGCATCCAGCCCATCGCTGGGTGGCGTGTCGAACAGTGCGCTGGCCAGCTCGGGGCGCCCCCCGGCGTGCCGCAGCGAAAGCGCCAGGGCCTGCACCAGGCGCACGGGATCATCCTGCGGCTGCGCGGACAACCAGGCGACCACGAAGCCCTGGGCAAGGTGTTCGAGGCGCCACTGCGCCAGTAGCGAGGTCTTGCCGAATCCGCCGGGTGCGCACAGCAGGACCAGTGGCTGGCCTCGCAGTTGCTCGCCGAAGAAGGCCAGGCGTTTTCTCGTGATCAACTGCTGCGAAACGCGCGGTGGCGTGACTTTCAGCAACAGGTCGCTGGCGATGGCCGGCGCGGCGCTGGCGGAGGAGCGCGGGCGATCGCGGGAAGTGGCGGCCGCGGAAGGCGCACCCGGGGCGGTAGGGAAAGACTTACGCATGGCCGACCGATCCTGGTTCGAGCGTCCCCTACCCATCGAGGGTAGGGCGGCTCGTTATTGTTGGAGTGGATAGTAGCGCCACAACAGTATCGCATTGCGGCGCGGCAATGCCGATATCAGAAAAGCGCATCGGGGTATCCCTACCCATGAATGTGCAACAACTCGGCAACGAGGTACAGCGCCATGCACATGGTTTCCATCGACTGTACACATTCCTATCCGAACAGCCTCGCCGGTGTCCTGGAGCGGATCGATTGCGCCACCTTCCCGGCGCTCTGGGCAAGCCGGGTCCGGGACCTGTGCGGTGCCCAGCGCATAGCGGCTTACCGAATCCGCGATGGCCAGGCCCGGCTCATCGTTGCCGAGGGGGCCGGGCATGGGGGGAGGCCCTGGGAGCCTGCCTGCCAGCAGAGTGGCGACTTGTGCCGGCAGTACGCCGTGGCCCTGGCTATGGCGCAGCGCCGGGATGGGCGGGACTCGGTGCGGCTGGTCCGCGTGAGAACGAGCGCCGTCGGCGGGCGTGCGAGGCGGCGCGAGGCCGGGCCGGCGACCAGCATTTGCGACCGGCTCGTCATCATTGCCGCCAGGCAGGATGCGGTGTTCCTGGTGAACCTGCTCAACAGCCACGAGCGTGGGCCATTCAGCGATACGGCGATAGAGCGGCTTGCCGAACAGGTGGACATGCTGGCCGGCCTGCTGGTCAAGCACCTCCTGCTCATGGGCGATGCGCCCGCTGCGCAGCGGCTCTCCAGCGTGAACGCCATAGAAGGTCGCCTGCTGGATGCCGAGGCCTGTTCTCCGGAGTGGCGGCTCACGCCCCGGGAGCGCCAGGTATGCGCGCGCATCCTGTACGGGCTCACCGCCGCCGGAATCGCCGTCGACCTCGGTATCCACGAGCACAGTGTCGATACCTACCGCAAGCGGGCCTACTTTCGCCTGGGCCTGGCCACCCGGCATGAACTGCTGCGGCGTTATCTCTCGCTCGGCAGCCTGCCGGGGCCCGCGGTTGCGCCGCCAGGATTCGCTGCAGCCGATGGGCGGAAGGAGCGTGTGGCCGTGTTTCCCGGGAGCGATTGCGGAAAACGCGCATGACGCGCACGGTGGCCTTCATCGGCGCGGGTTTCAGTGGCACGCTGGTCGCCGTGCATCTGTTGCGCAGCGCCGCGTCGCGGGCGGCCTTGCGCGTGGTGCTGATCGATCGCAGCACGTCCATGGCGCGGGGCCTCGCCTACGCGACCGATAACGATCTGCACCTGCTCAATGTGCCGGCCGGCGGCATGAGCGCGCTGGCGGACGACCCGCAACATTTTCTGCGCTATTGCCATCGGCAGCGGCTTTGCGCGAGCGCCGACGACTTCCTCCCGCGCGCTACCTACGGCCGCTATCTGGAGGACTTGCTCGACGAGGCGGAGCGCAGTGCCTCTGGCCGCGTCCTGCTCGAACGCAGGGTCGATAGCGTGTTGGCCCTGACGCCCGGGGTGGCAGGGCGCGGAGCGTACCTGTCGCTACGCGAAGGAGGGGCACTGTGGGCCGACCAGGTGGTGCTGGCGTCCGGGCACTTCCCGCCCGCCGATCCGGCCCCGGTGGGGGTGCAGGTACGGGCCGGCGGACGTTACCTGCGCGACCCCTGGGCCGCCGGCGCCTTGCATGGCATCGCTCAGCAAGACCCGATCGGCGTGCTCGGCAGCGGACTGACCGCGCTGGACACGTTGATTGCCTTGCGCCAGCGCGGGCATCGGGGCGAGATCCTGTGCCTGTCCCGGAGGGGCTTGCGGCCTCAGGCGCAGCGTTCCGGCGTTGCGCCGGGCTGGCAGGCGCTGGAAACGCTGCTGCCGGTCCTTGGGCGCGGTGCGCGGGCCGCCTTGCGGGCCCTGCGCGAGGGGCTGGAAATGGCCGCTGAGGGTGGCCTCGACTGGCGCGATGCGCTGGCCTCCCTGCGGGTCCATACGGCCTCCATCTGGCAGGCATGGCCACTGTGCGAGAGACGTCGTTTCCTGCGCCACCTGCAGGCCTATTGGGAGGTGCATCGCCATCGCTGCGCGCCATCGACAGCGGCGCTGTTGGCGGAGATGGAACGCGGCGGACGGCTGCGTATCCGGGCCGGCCGATTGCTGCGGGTGGAGACATGCCGGGGGGGCCTGGAGCTTGCCTGGCGGGCGCGCGGTGAGCGCCAGGCGCGAACGCACGAAGTGGCCTGGCTGATCAACTGCACCGGCCCCGACACGCGCCTGCAGCATACGGACTGCCCCCTGATTGCCGGGTTGCTGAGGCAGGGGCTGATCTGCCCCGATGAACTGGGGCTCGGGCTGCGGGTGGCCGAGGACTATGCCGTCATCGGCGCCGCCGGCCTGCCTTGGCCGGCGCTGCGCTACCTCGGCCCGCTGCTCAAGGCTCGCGATTGGGAGGCCACGGCGGTGCCGGAACTGCGGGTGCATGCCCGCCAGCTCGCCGAGCAGCTATCGCTGGCGCTCACCGGCTCGGAGGCCTGCCGCGTCGAACGCATCGCCTGGCGAGCGGGGACGGGCGGCGTACCGGTGGGCAGGGACAGACCCGCGGGGCTCGATGTGTGAGCATCCCGACAGCAATACGGCTGCACCCTTGGGGCAGCGCTCCGACAACAACAATGACCAGGAGGCTTGCTTGACGAACTCACTGCTCGATGCGGCCATCGAAGCCGCCCGCCGTGCGGCTACGGTGATTCTGCAGATCTATGCGACCGACTTCCAGGTTCGCAGCAAGGATGACGCTTCGCCGGTCACCCTTGCCGACGAAGCGGCCGAAGCGGCGATCCTCGAAACCCTGGCGCAACGCTTTCCCGAGGTGCCGGCCATTTCCGAAGAGGCCGCAAGCCGGGGCGGACTGCCCTCGGCGCCCGCGCGTTTCTGGTTGATCGATCCCTTGGACGGCACCAAGGAATTCATCAGCCGCAATGGCGAGTTCACCGTCAACATCGCCCTGATCGAGCAGGGGCGCCCACGCCTGGGGGTGGTGCTGGCGCCCGCCCTGGGGCGTCTGTACGCCGGCTGCGAGGCGGCGGACGGCAGTTGCCAGGCATTCGTCGAGGAAGCCGGCGAACGCCGGCCGATCCACTGCCGCGCGGTGCCGGAAGCGGGGCTGACGGTGGTCTCCAGTCGTTCCCATGGCGATGCCGCCGCCCTCGACGCATTCCTGGCGGGGCGGCGGGTGGCGGCCTCGGTGAGCGCCGGCTCTTCGTTGAAGTTGTGCCTGCTGGCGGCGGGGGAGGCCGACCTCTACCCACGCCTGGGCCGCACCATGGAATGGGACATCGCCGCCGGCCACGCGGTCCTGCGCGCCGCCGGTGGCGAAGTGCGCGACCTCGACGGCGTGCCGTTGCGCTACGGCAAGCCCGGCCTGGACAACCCGCATTTCGCCGCCACTGGCATCTGACCCGGAAGAGGAAGAACAACGATGTCGCTGACCCATCTGGAACGGCTCGAGGCCGAAAGCATCCACATCTTCCGCGAGGTGGCTAGCGAGTGCGAGCGGCCGGTCATGCTCTATTCGGTAGGCAAGGACTCGGCGGTGATGCTGCACCTGGCGCGCAAGGCCTTCTACCCCAGCCCGCCACCCTTTCCGCTGTTGCACGTGGATACCACCTGGAAGTTCCGGGCGATGTACGCACTGCGTGATCGCATGGCGCAGGAGAGCGGCATGGAACTGCTCGTCTACCAGAACCCGGAGGCCAGGGCCAAGGGGATCAACCCCTTCGAGCATGGTTCCCTGCACACCGACCTGTGGAAGACCGAAGGCCTGAAGCAGGCGCTGGACCTGTACGGCTTCGATGCCGCCTTCGGGGGCGCGCGCCGCGACGAGGAAAAATCCCGGGCCAAGGAGCGCATCTTCTCGTTCCGCTCGGCCAACCACCGCTGGGATCCGAAGAACCAGCGCCCCGAGCTGTGGAAGCTCTACAACACGCGCAAGGCCAAGGGCGAGAGCGTGCGGGTGTTCCCCATTTCCAACTGGACCGAACTGGACATCTGGCAGTACATCCAGCTCCACGACATCCCCATCGTGCCGCTGTACTTCGCCGCGCCGCGCCCGACCGTGGAACGCGACGGGTTGCTCCTGATGGTCGACGACGAGCGCTTCCCGCTGCGGCCCGGCGAGCAGCCGGTGATGCGCTCGATCCGCTTCCGCACCCTGGGCTGCTACCCGTTGACCGGCGCGGTGCAGAGCGAGGCGTCGACCCTGTCCGAAGTCATCCAGGAAATGCTGCTGACCACCACGTCCGAACGACAGGGGCGGGCCATCGACCACGACCAGGCCGCCTCCATGGAGAAGAAGAAGCAAGAGGGGTATTTCTGATGAGAGCCAGCGATTTCGGCGAAGGCGGTTCGTACAAGGCCCAGGGGCTCGTCACGGAGGACATAGAGGCCTATCTCGAGCAGCACCGGCACAAGTCGATGCTGCGCTTCATCACCTGCGGTTCCGTCGACGACGGCAAGAGCACCCTGATCGGTCGCTTGCTGTACGACTCGAAGATGATCTTCGAGGACCAGTTGGCGGCCCTGGAGGCCGACAGCCGGAAGATGGGTACCCAGGGCCAGGAGATCGGCTTCGCCCTGCTGGTGGATGGCCTGGCCGCCGAGCGCGAGCAGGGCATCACCATCGACGTCGCCTATCGCTTCTTCAGCACCGACAGGCGCAAGTTCATCGTCGCCGATACCCCGGGCCACGAGCAGTACACCCGCAACATGGTCACCGGCGCGTCCACCGCGGACCTGGCGGTGATCCTGATCGATGCGCGCAAGGGCGTGCTGACCCAGACCCGCCGGCACAGCTACCTGACCCACCTGATCGGCATCCGCAATATCGTGCTGGCGGTGAACAAGATGGACCTGGTCGGCTACGACCAGGCGCGCTTCGAGGCGATCGTCACCGACTACCGGGCGTTCGCCGAGCGCCTGGGCATCACGGCGTTCACCGCGATCCCCATTTCCGGCTTCAAGGGCGACAACATCACCACGCTCTCGGCGAACACGCCCTGGTACAGTGGCCCGGCGCTGATCGAGCACCTGGAGCGCGTGCCGCTGGACCAGGACCGCCTGGCCCAAGGACCGTTGCGCATGGCCGTGCAGTGGGTCAACCGGCCGAACCTGGACTTCCGTGGTTTCGCCGGCTTCGTCAATGGCGGCCGGGTCCGGGTCGGCGATGCGGTACGGGTGTTGCCCTCGGGCAAGACCTCGACGGTCAGCCGCATCGTCACCCAGGAGGGCGACCTCGAAGAAGCCGTGGTCGGGCAATCGGTGACGCTGTGCCTGGGCGATGAGATCGACTGCTCCCGTGGCGACGTGATCACCACGGCCGATGCCCCGGTCGAGGTGGCCGACCAGTTCGAGGCGACCCTGGTGTGGATGGCCGAGGAGCCGATGCTGCCCGGCCGCACCTACCTGGCCAAGATCGGCGCCAGCACGCTGCCGGTGACCATCACCGAGGAAAAGTACGAGATCAACGTCAACACCCTGGAGCACCTCGCCGGCAAGACGCTGGGCCTGAATGGCATCGCCGTGTGCAACCTGTCCTTCGACCGCGCCGTGCCCTTCACCCCGTATGCGGAGAATGGCGACCTGGGCGGTTTCATCCTGATCGACCGGATGACCTCGGCCACGGTCGGCGCGGGCATGATCCATTTCTCCCTGCGCCGCGCGCACAACATCCACTGGCAGTCGCTGGAGGTCGATCGCGACGCCCATGCCGAGCAGAAGCGCCAGGCGCCGCGCATCGTCTGGTTCACCGGGCTGTCCGGAGCGGGCAAGTCCACCATCGCCAACCTGGTGGCCAAGCGCCTGTTCGTGCTCGGCAAGCACGTCTTCCTGCTCGACGGCGCCGCCGCGGTACTGGTGGGCAGCGCCGACTTCGGCCGTGCCTCGGGCCTCAAGCCGCGGGCGCGGGTGCGTGCCTTCGCCTCCATCGGCAGCGAGCCGGCGATCATGCTTACCGGGCCAATGAGCTGCACCGAGCGCCTGCTCAAGCGCGCCGGCATGCAGATCGGCGATATCGATCTGTTCGAGGTCAACGAAGCCTTCGCTTCGGTAGTGATGAGCTACATGCGTCACTTCGATCTCCCCCACGACAAGGTCAACGTTGCCGGCGGCGCCATCGCCCTCGGCCATCCGCTCGGCGCCACCGGCGCGATGCTGCTCGGCACGGTGCTCGACGAAATGGAGCGCCGCGACCTGAACACCGCCGTCATCACTCTGTGCGCCGCCGCCGGTATGGCTACGGCCACTCTCATCGAACGCGTCTGAGGAGTACCCGAATGCAGACCATCCGTCTCGACCTGCGCCAGGACGGTGTCGCCGTCGCCACCATCGATCTGAGCGATCGTTCGATGAACGTCTACACCCCGACCCTGCAGGAAGATCTTGGCAAGGTCATCGAACAGGTCGCCGCAGACCCTGCCATCAAGGGCCTGGTGCTGACCTCCGGCAAGCGCGGCAGCTTCATCGCCGGTGGGGATCTGCTGGACTTCGTCAATGTCCATGGGCGCGACAACACCGAGCAGGTGCTGCAGCGTGCGCAAGGCTGGAACGCCCTGCACCGCCGCCTGGAAACCTGCGGCAAGCCGGTGGCCTGCGCCATCAACGGCCTGGCCCTCGGTGGCGGCCTGGAGTTGGCGCTGGCCTGCCACTACCGGGTGCTTGCCGACGATCCCAAGGCCGTGGTCGGCCTGCCGGAAGTCAAGGTCGGCCTGCTGCCCGGTGGCGGCGGCACCCAGCGCCTGCCGCGCCTGATCGGTATTCCGGCGGCGCTGCCGCTGCTGCTCGACGGCAATCCGGTGGCGCCGGTCAAGGCCCTGCAACTGGGCATCGTGCATGCCTTGGCGCCGGTCGCCGAGCTGGTCGAGTCGGCGGCGCGCTGGGTGCTGGACAATCCCGAAGCGTGCCAGCCGTGGGACGTCAAGGGCTTCAAGGTGCCCGGCGGTACTGGCTGCCTGGCGCCGCATGCGGTGGAGTCGTTCCAGGCCGGTACTTCGCGTGTATCGCAAGCGACCCAACGCAACTACCCGGCGCCGATCGCCATCCTTTCCTGCGTGTTCGAGGGCACCCTGGTTCCGCTGGACACCGGCATCAACATCGAGGCCAAGTACTTCACCAAGCTGCTGACCGGCCCGGTGGCGCGCAACCTGATGCGTACGATGTTCCTCAACAAGGGCGAGGCCGACAAGCTGGCGCGCCGGCCGCAGGACTTCGCCAGGCGCGTACCGCAGAAGGTCGCCATACTCGGCGCCGGCATGATGGGGGCGGGCATCGCCTATTGCGCGGCTGCCGCTGGCATCGAGGCCATGCTGCTGGACACCAGCCAGGAGCAGGCCGAGCGCGGCAAGGCCTATTCGGTCGCCCTGGTAGAGAAGGCCGTGGCGCGTGGCAACATGAACGAGGAGACGGCCCAGGCGCTGCTGGCGCGCATCCACCCGGTGACCGATTACTCGGCCCTGGCCGGTTGCGAACTGGTGGTCGAAGCGGTGTTCGAATCACGTGAGGTCAAGCGTGGCGTGACCCAGCAGGCCGCCGCCGTACTGGCCGAGGGCGCGCTGTTCGCCAGCAACACCTCGACGCTGCCGATCACCGGCCTGGCCCAGGCCTGGCCGCGCCAGGATCTGTTCATCGGTATCCACTTCTTCTCCCCGGTCGACCGCATGCCTCTGGTGGAGGTCATCCGTGGCCAGGCCACCAGCGACGAGGCTCTGGCCCGTGCGCTGGACTTCGTCGGCGCCCTGCGCAAGACACCGATCGTGGTCAACGATAGCCCCGGCTTCTTCACCAGTCGCGTCTTCGGCACCTTCGTCGACGAAGGCATGGCGATGCTCGAAGAGGGCATCGAGCCGGCGCTGATCGAAAACGCCGCGCGCATGGCCGGCATGCCCACCGGGCCGCTGGCGATCGCCGACGAGGTGACCATCGAACTGCAAGCCAACGTACAGCGCCAGGCGAAGGAGGACGGCCTCGACGAGCGCTTCCAGCGCCAGCTGTCGGCGGGTGTGGTCGACCGCATGATGGCGCTGGGGCGCATCGGCCGGCGCGGCGGCGCGGGCTTCTACGACTACCCGGCCGGCGCCAGGAAGCGCCTGTGGCCGGGCCTGGCCGAACAGTTCCCGCCGCGTGCCGAGCAGCCCGAGGCCGAGGAACTGGCCAGCCGCATCCTGGTGATCCAGGCGCTGGAAACGGCGCGCTGCGTGGAGGAGGGTGTGATCGAGCACCCCGCCGACGCCGACATCGGTTCGATCCTCGGCATCGGCTATCCGTCCTGGACCGGCGGCACCCTGTCCTACATCGAGACCCTCGGCCTGCCGGCGTTCGTCGCCGAGTGCGACCGCCTGGCTGCGCTGCATGGCAAGCGTTTCGCCGTCAGCCCCTGGCTGCGCGCACGCGCCGAGGCCGGCGAGCCGTTCTACCAATAAGGCGCCCAGCATATGCAACGGACGATTTTCGACGAAGAACACAACGCCTTCCGCGACAGTGTCAGGCGCTTCATGCAGAGCCAGGTGGCCCCCTATGCCGAGCGCTGGCGCCGTGAAGGCTGCGTGGAACGCGAGATCTGGCGCAAGGGCGGCGAGCAGGGCCTGCTCTGCATCTGGGCCGACGAGGAATTCGGCGGTGCCGGAGTAGAGGATTTTCGCTATGAGCAGATCCTCGCCGAGGAGAACATCCGCCACGGCGACATCGGCCTGTTCTATTGCCTGCACTCGCGCATCGTCGCGCCCTACATCGGCCGCTTCGGCACGCCGGAACAGAAACAGCGCTTCCTGCCGGGGGCGGTGAGCGGCGAGCGCATTCTCGCGGTGGCGATGACCGAGCCGGGTGCCGGCTCCGACCTAGCCGGCATGCGTACCCGCGCCGAGGACAGGGGCGACCACTGGCTGCTCAACGGCAGCAAGACCTACATCTCCAACGGCATCCTCGCCGATGCTGTGGTGGTCGCCGCGCGCACCGATCCTGAGGCACGCCACCATATCACCCTGTTCATCGTAGAGCGCGGTATGCCGGGCTTCGAGCGCGGGCGCAAGCTGGACAAGATGGGCTTCGACGCCCAGGACACCGCCGAGCTGTTCTTCAGCGACGTGCGCGTACCCAAGGAGAACGTCCTCGGTGAAGTCGGCAAGGGTTTCATCCACCTCAGCGAGAACCTGGCCGAGGAGCGCCTGCTGTCCGCCTGCGAATCGCTGGCCCACGCGCAGACCGCCTTCGACCTCACCCTGGAGTTCGTCAAGGAGCGCCGCGCCTTCGGCAAGCCGATCGGCGCGCTGCAGAACACGCGGTTCAAGATGGCCGAGATGCGCGCCATGCTCGATTGCCAGCAGAGCTGGGTCGACCAGTTGGTACTGGCGCACAACGCCGGTGATCTGGATGCGGTGACGGCCGCGTCGGCCAAGCTGCTCACCTCCGAGCTGGAGGGCCGGGTCATCGACGAATGCGTGCAACTGCACGGCGGCGCCGGCTACATGGAGGAATACCGCATCTGCCGGATGTACCGCGACGCGCGGGTCACCCGGATCTTCGCCGGGACCAGCGAAATCATGAAGGAAATCATCGGCCGCGGGCTCGGCCTTGACGAGAGGAAGATGCAATGACCGTTTCCGCTATCAAGACGCGGGTCAGCGAGCTGTTGGGCACCCGTTATCCGATCATTCAGGGTGGGATGATGTGGGTCGGCACCGCCGAAATGGCGGCGCCTGTCTCCAACGCCGGTGGCCTGGGCGTACTCACTGCACTGACCCAGCCGACGCCCGAGGCGCTGGCTGCGGAAATCATCCGCTGCCGGGAGATGACCGACAAGCCGTTCGGCGTCAACCTGACCCTCCTGCCGTCGATCAATCCGCCGCCCTACGAAGCCTATCTGGACGTGGTCATCGACTCAGGGGTGAAGGTGCTGGAGACCGCTGGCAACAATCCCAGGGAGTTCATCGCCAAGGCCAAGGCCGCTGGCGTCAAGGTGGTGCATAAGTGCGTGGCGGTGCGCCATGCCCTGTCGGCCGAACGTAACGGTGTCGACGCGGTGTCCATCGACGGCTTCGAGTGCGCCGGGCATCCGGGCGAGGAAGACATCGGTGGCCTGATCCTGATCCCCCTGGCGGCGCGCAAACTGCAGATCCCGGTGATCGCCTCCGGCGGCATCGGTGATGGCCGTGGCCTGGCCGCCGCTCTGGCGCTGGGCGCCGAGGGCATCAACATGGGCACGCGTTTCTGTGCCACCCGCGAGGCACCGATCCACGACCACATCAAGCGCGCGCTGCTCGATGCCAGCGAGCGTGATACCCGCTTGATCTTCCGCAGCCTGAAAAATACCGCGCGGGTACTGCGCAACGCCATTTCCGAGGAGGTAGTGGCCACCGAGCGCCGTCCTGGCGGCTGTGAGTTCGAGGATATTCGTCCGTTGGTGGCCGGTGCCCGCGGCAAGGTCGCGCTGGATTCCGGCGAGGTCGATGGCGGGGTGATCACCGCCGGCCAGGTGGTCGGCCTGATCGACGATATCCCGAGCTGCGCGGAACTGATCGAACGCATGGTCGAGGAGTGCCGCGAGCGTCTGGCCGTGGCGCAGGCCGCCTTCAACTGACAAGCAGGGAGTGAGCAGAAATGGCAAGAGTCTTCGTCGCCGGTGTCGGCATGATTCCGTTCAGCAAACCGGGCAAAAGCGACTCCTTCGACGTCATGGCCGAGCAGGCCATCGGCCTCGCGCTGCGCGAGGCCGGGGTCGAGTACCGTAGTGTGCAACAGGCTTACGCGGGTTACGTCTACGGCGACAGCACCTGTGGCCAGGCCGCCCTGTACCGGGTGGGCATGACGGGTATCCCGGTGTTCAACCTCAACAACAACTGCGCCACCGGCTCCAGCGCGTTGCTGCTGGCGCGCCAGGCTATCGAGTCGGGTCAGATCGACTGCGCGCTGGCTTTCGGCTTCGAGCAGATGAATCCCGGCGCGCTGGCCAGCGCCTGGAGCGACCGCCCCGACCCGATGGCGCGCTGGAACGAGCAGTCGCAGCGCCTGCAACCGGCGCCCGACGCCTACCCGGCACCGCACTTGTTTGGCGGAGCCGGGCTGGAATACCAGCGGCTCCACGGCACCCGCGACGAAACCTTCGCGAAGATTTCGGAGAAGGCCCGTCGCCACGCCCGGCACAACGAGCGGGCGATCTTCCGCGAGCCGATCACGGTCGAGGACGTGCTGGCCAGCCCGGTGATCTACGGCCCGCTGACCAAGCTGCAGTGCTGCCCGCCGACCTGCGGCGCGGCGGCGGCGATCCTGGTCAGCGAGGCGTTCGCCCGCAAACACGGGCTGTCCGGTGACGTGGCGATCCTGGCCCAGGCAATGACCACCGACTACGAGTCGACGTTCTCCGCCGGCTCGATGATCAAGGCCGTCGGCTACGACATGGCCCGTGAGGCGGCGCGCGCGGTCTACGAAGCGGCCGGTATCGGCCCGGACGAGCTCGACGTGGTGGAGCTGCACGACTGCTTCACCGCCAACGAACTGCTCGCCTACGAGGCCCTGGGCCTGACTGCCGAGGGCACTGCCGAGCGCTTCATCTGGGACGGCGACAACACCTATGGCGGCAAGGTGGTGACCAATCCCTCCGGTGGCCTGTTGTCCAAGGGCCACCCGCTCGGCGCTACCGGCCTGGCCCAATGCACCGAGCTGGTCGAGCAACTGCGCGGCCTCTGCGGGCCGCGCCAGGTCGAGAGCGCACGCCTGGCCCTGCAGCACAACATCGGCATCGGCGGCGCCTGTGTGGTGACCCTGTACGGCAAGGTCTGAACATGACGGTCAAGGTCGAGCAGATACGCATCAGCGGTACTGGCGGATTGACGCTGGTCGCCGACAGCGCCGGGCCGGTCGACGGCCAGCCGGTGATACTGCTGCATGGTGGCGGGCAGACGCGGCATTCCTGGGGCAAGGCGCTGGACGAGTTCGCCGGCGCCGGCTACCGGGTCATCAGCTATGACGCCCGTGGCCATGGCGACAGCGATTGGGCGGCGGAGGGCGACTACCGCCTGGACGCAATGGTCGCCGACCTGGCCCAGGTCATCGCCACGCTGTCGCGGCCGCCGGTGCTGATCGGCGCCTCGATGGGCGGGGCGAGTTCGCTGCTGCTCGCCGGTGAGCCTGGTCATCCCGCGGTGCGCGCGCTGGTGCTGGTGGATATGGCGCCGCGCATGGAGCCGGCGGGGCGTGCGCGCATCCGCGAATTCATGTCTGCGCATCTGGAACATGGCTTCGGCTCGCTGGAGGAGGCCGCGGACGCCGTGGCGGCCTATTACCCCGAGCGCGCACGGCCGAAGGACATCAGCGGCCTGATGAAGAATCTGCGCGAGCGTGGCGATGGGCGATTGCGCTGGCATTGGGACCCGCGCTTCACCCGTCCGGCGCAACGCCCCGAGGCGGACGTCTTCCAGGCGCGCCTGCTGCGCGCCGCGCGTGGTGTGCGGGTGCCGACCCTGCTGGTGCGCGGGCTCAAGAGCGACATGGTCAGCCAGCAGAGCGTGGACGAGTTGCGAGAGCAGATTCCCGGCCTGGAATTGGCCGAAGTGGGCGGGGCGGGGCACATGGTGGCGGGCGACCGCAACGATGCCTTCAACCGCGATGTCTTTTCCTTCCTGCGCCGTCACACGGCTGCCGGTCAGTGATTTGTGGAGTGAACATGTATCAAGGTCAATCCCTGCGCGTCACCCTTCTCGAGGACGGTCTGGCGGAGCTCTGCTTCGACCGCCAGGACAGTGCTATCAACAAGTTCGACAGTGGCACGGTCGCGGAGCTCGCCCAGGCGACCGCGGCGATCAGGGCCCACGGCGGCGTACGCGGTGTACTGCTGAGCAGTGCAAAGGACAGCTTCATCGTCGGTGCCGACATCTTCGAGTTCCCGCCTTTGTTCGCCGGCCCGAGCGAGGCGTTGGCTGCCTTCAATGCGGAGCAGAACGCCGTCTTCAGCGCCTTCGAGGATCTGCCGGTACCGATCGTCGCGGCTCTGAACGGTCTGGCCCTGGGTGGCGGTTTCGAGATGCTGCTGACGGCTGACTACCGGATGGCGGTGAGCGGCGCCCAGGCCGGTCTGCCGGAAGTCGGCCTGGGTATCATGCCGGGTTATGGCGGCACGGTGCGCCTGCCTCGCCTGGTTGGCGCGGCCACGACGCTGGACTGGATTCTTTCTGGCAAGCCCCAGCCTACCGCCACGCTGCTCGAGGCGGGCGCGGTGGATGCGCTGTGCAATGCCGGGAGCCTGCGCGAGCAGGCCCTGGCCCGGCTGCAAGCGGTGGCGCAGGACGACACTTGGAAGGCGCGGCGCGAGGCGCGTCTGCGTGGACGACGGGACGACAGCGTCGACTTCGCCGCATTGAAGGCCGAACACGGCAAGCGCGCCAGCCACTATCCGGCGCCGCTGGCGGTCATCGAGAGCGTCGAGCGCAGCTTGCCGCTGGCGCGCGATGCGGCCCTGGCCGAGGAGAACCGGGCCTTCACGTCCCTGGCGGCGACGCCGACCGCGCAGGCGCTGGTGCAGATCTTCATCAACGAACAGAGCCTGCGCAAGAAGGCCAAGGGGTATACCCGCCAGGCGCACAGACTGGAGCGCGCCGCGGTGCTCGGCGCGGGCATCATGGGCGGCGGTATCGCCTATACCTCGGCGGTGCGCGGGACGCCGGTGATCATGAAGGACATCGCGGCGGCGGCACTGGATACCGGTATGGGCGAGGCGCGGAAACTGCTGGCCAAGCAGGTCGACAGCGGCCGCATGCCCCCGGAGAAGGCCGCCGCCGTGCTGGATTCGATCCAGCCGACCCTGGATTTCACGGGGTTTTCCGAAGTCGACATCGTGGTCGAGGCTATCGTCGAGAACCTGGGGTTGAAGAAGCGTGTCCTGGCGGATGTCGAAAGCCGCCTGCAAGCGAACGCGGTGATCGCTTCCAATACCTCATCGCTGTCCATCGAGGCGATTGGCAGCGATTTGCAGCGCCCGCAGAACTTCGCCGGCATGCACTTCTTCAACCCGGTACCGGTAATGCCGCTGGTCGAGGTCATCAAGGGGCCGGCCACCAGCGAGGAAACCGCCGCCACCGTGGCGGGCTATGCCGTGGCGATGGGCAAGACGCCGGTGGTGGTGAAGGACTGCCCCGGTTTCCTGGTCAATCGCATTCTCACCGCCCAGTTCGTCGGCTTCGTGAGGCTGATCCGCGATGGCGCCGACTACCTGCAGATCGATCGGGTCATGGAAGCCTTCGGCTGGCCGATGGGACCCGCGTATCTTCAGGACGTGATCGGCATGGACACCAGTTGCCACGTTATCGACGTAATCACTGCCGGCTACGGCGAGCGCATGCGCCTTGATTTCGCCCATGTCATCGCACGTATGGTGCAGGCGGGGCGGCTGGGCCAGAAGAGCGGACGGGGCTTCTATCGCTATCAGGCGGATGCGAAGGGTCGTCCGCAGAAATCGATCGATCCGGAGGTCGCCGATCTGCTGGCTGATGTGCGAGCTGAGAGAGTTCGGGACTTCGGCGACCAAGAGATCGTCGAGCGAATGATGCTTCCCATGGTAATCGAGGCGGCACTGTGCCTGGAGGAGGGGGTCGCTGAAAGCGCTGCCGACATCGACATGAGCCTGCTGCTGGGGATCGGTTTCCCACGCCACTGGGGAGGGGCGCTCAAGTACGCCGACCTGGTGGGCCTGCCCAATATCGTCGCGCAGTGCGAGACGCACCGGACACTCGGCGGCTGTTACCAGCCCACCCAGCGCATGCGGGAAATGGCCGCTCGGGGCGAGCGTTTCCATCCTTTGAACTGATACCTGTCGGTAGCGGAGGTGAGATGTGTCTCGTTGTGAAGAAATCAAGCGTAACGCGATTACCTTGATCGCCCGGAACGGCTTCGGCTCGATGTCTCTGCGCCAGTTGGCGCGGGAGTCGGGCATTCAGGTTGGCTCGGTTTACCAGCACTACAGGAGCAAGGAAGAAATTCTGTTCGAGGTGGTCCAGGACTATCTGGACAACCTGCTCACCTTCTGGCGCGAGCGCGCGCCGCGCGGTCGGCATACGCCCGCTGCGCGTCTGCGTGCATTCGTCGAAAGCTATGTCGAACACTTCCTCGACTGCTATGACCAGGGGCTGGTCAGCACCTTCGAGTTGCGGAGACTGAAAGGCCCGATGTGGGATGAGGTCAGGAAGACCAAGGCGATTTATGAGGCCGAACTACAGGGCATCGTCCAGGAGGGCATGCGCTCGGGAGCGTTCAGGGGCACCAATGCCAGTCTAGTGGCCATTGCCTTGCTAGCCATGCTGACGGGGCTCTGCATCCAGCAGTGTGAGGCTGGCATCCAGACAAAAGAAGAACTGGGCATCAACTGCTGGCAGTTGGTCGTGCAGTTCGTCCAGTTGCCTAACTGAGGTAGAGCCTGGCGGTGTTGGTTGGTGGGCTGAAGCGCTATGGCCTCAGCCTTGGGTGGATAAGAACAATAAAAGGTACGGACAGTGAAGGTGCTACTGAGACCTGCGATAGCAATGATGAACCGCCTGAGCTTCTCCATGAAGTTCTGTCTGATCAGCGTTTTTTTCTTTCTGCCAATGCTGATTATTAGTATCTATGAATCGCCCCAGCTTTCCTAGACACTCTCCAAGCTCTGGAAATAGCGCTTTTCAAACTCCACTGGCGATAGCTGCATAGCGCTGCTGTGCCGGCGCTTGGGGTTATAGAACATCTCGATGTAATCGAACACATCACTGCGGGCTTCTTCGCGGGTTCCGTAGGTTTTCCGTCGGATGCGTTCCCGCTTCAGCAACTGGAAAAAGCTTTCCGCGACCGCGTTGTCGTGACAGTTACCGCGTCGACTCATGCTGCTGATTAGGTTGTTGGCCTTAAGGAAGCTCTGCCAGTCCGAGCTGCTGAACTGGCTGCCCTGGTCGGAGTGGATCATCACCTCCTGCCTGGGCTTGCGCCGCCAGACCGCCATCAGCAACGCATCGATGGCCAGGTCGCTGCACATCCGTGGTTTCATCGACCAGCCGATCACCTGGCGCGAAAACAGATCCAGCACCACCGCCAAGTACAACCAGCCCTCATAGGTGCGGAGTAGAGTAAGAGGCAGGGCGTAGTCGGACTATTTCCCTGCCTCTCCTCCCCGAACCGGACGTGCACCTTTCAGCGCATCCGGCTCTCCATTTAAATGCTGGCGAACGCCATTGCCACTTCTGTAAAGCGCGATGTATACGTGTTTCTGGTCTCCGTCCTCAGATAGGGATTACCTTCGGGTAGCCGCCAGCGGAACAGCTTCTTGCCTTGCCCCACCAACCGGTACAGTATTTCGCCGCTGAGCTTGCCGTGATTGGTTTTACCAAATAAAACCCACGTTTTGCTCTGACCCGGTTTCGGTGATTTACACCACCACCTCATCAGGGAAGCGATACCTGTACGGTATTTGCGGGCCAGCCAGTGAGCCAGCTTCCAGAACACGACACGGTCGATATAACTGAAGACTTTGGCCTTAAAATCAACGAACTGATAGAACATGGCCCAGCCTTTCAGTTTTCGGTTGAGTTGTTCAGCCATATCGACTTTGCTTTCACTGTAGTTGCCTGATAACAGTGCTGTCAGCGATGCGGCGAAGTTTCTGGCTTTCTCCTGCGGGATCGTTGAGACCACTCGCATCTCGCCATAACGACTGCGTTTGCGAATGATCCTGTGCCCCAGAAAGATAAAGCCGTCATTAACATGGGTGATTTTAGTCTTATCCATGTTCAGCCTGAGTTTCAGACTGCCTTCGAGCACACCCCGACACTCCTCCCTGATGGCTTCCGCCTGTGCTTTGGTGCCTTTGACGATGAGGACAAAATCATCGGCATAGCGGCAGTACGCCACCGCGGGTTTCCACTGCCAGTTTTCTCTGACCGCCGTACTTCGGCCCCGTTGGATACTGTTATTCCAGTACCACCGATCTTTTCTGGCTTTCCCGCTCAGGTAGCGCTCATGCAGGTATTGATCGAACTCATTCAGCATGATGTTCGATAATAGCGGCGATATAACACCGCCCTGTGGCACACCTTCACTGGCCGCCCGAAAGAGACCGACATCGATATGTCCCGCCTTGATGGTTTTCCACAGCAGAGTCATGAAACGTGCGTCACTGATCCTGCGGCGTACAGCCTTCATCAGCAGTCGATGATGTACGGTGTCGAAGTAACTGGACAGGTCGCCTTCAATCACCCAGCGTCCCCGGGTTTCACCACAGTCTGTGAGCTGTAATTTCACCGTGCGGATCGCGTGGTGGACACTGCGCTCAGGCCGGAAGCCATATGAGAGCGTATGAAAATCACTCTCCCATATCGGCTCCATCGCCATCAGCATGGCCCGCTGAACAATACGATCCCGCAACGCGGGGATACCCAGTGGTCGCAGTTTGCCGTTGCTTTTAGGGATGTAAACCCGTCTGGCGGGCAAGGGCTGGTAGTGGCCTGAGAGTAATTCATCCCTGAGGATTTGCAGCTCAACAGCCAGTCTGGCCTGTAGCATTGTTTTGTTCACGCCATCAACGCCGGGGGTATGGGCCCCCTTTGATGAAAGCGTGATCCGCGCCGCTTCAGCCAGCCATTCTGGTTGTGTTATCAGACGCAGCAGCCGTTGAATCCGTAGGGACGGATCGGTGGCTGCCCATGTGGCAAGCTTGCGTTGCATTTCGCTGATTATCAAAGGTCTTCACCTCGTTAGGTCAGTTAATTCACGTCGCAAACACATTCAAACTGCTTCCCTTCGCCATGTAATGGGCTTTCCCCATCGCGGACTACTACGGA
>ENA-USZI01000185-USZI01000185.1-human-gut-metagenome-genome-assembly--contig:-NODE-185-length-42582-cov-10.751841_pt1 | contig 42582 bp, 34 predicted proteins | sample MGYA00250042_ERZ773532 | MGnify/ENA primary metagenome ERZ773532 (study PRJEB29103, sample SAMN06112036) | human gut metagenome | biome: human gut; feature: ankylosing spondylitis patient; material... | reverse complement strand
TCCGGAACAGATCAGACAGTCTCCGGATGCAGGAAAACCGAAAGGAGGAAAAACGGTTGCGAAAAAAGAAAAATAAGCCATTTTGATGATTCGGCTGCTTTGAGTTTTTGATAAAAACGCCTGTTCAGAAGCTTGCGCAATACCCATTTTGGTGAAACCAATTAATAGAGAAATATACTATAAGGATATAGGGACGGCGATGCCGTCCTCTTCGCTCGCGAAGCTCGCTGCGCGGCCACGTACCGTGTCCTTGCCGCCGACTAAGCCGTCGATTTATTCGCTCACTTCGTTCGCTGATTGATGGACTAATCCGATTTATCGCTGACACCAGTCATAAGTGCAGCAATTGATATGTTGAATCCATTGGCAATTTTACAGAGGTTTGAAAGACTGACATTTCTTCGTCCGACTTCAATGCTCGCGTAGTAGGAACGATCCATCTCAATCAAATTGGCGAACTGCTCCTGGCTGTACCCGAGTCCAGCGCGGAGCTCTTTGCATCTCATGCCGAATGATTTCTGAAGCGTCTTCGTATCCATGACAAAAAGAGTCATGGATTGTTGTATTTATGCCAACGGACTATATACAACAATCCCTGTTAAGGCGCATAATTACCTTTATTGGAAAGAGTTCTGATGCCTAGTCGGACATGGCATGGAAAAGGAATGGAATAGCAATGACTCAGGGAAAGCACTTTGCTGCCGGTGGCGATCACTTCGCCGCACTGCCAAGCAAAAAGATTCACGCCCCGAAGGGAATCGCGCGTCTGACCGTCACCGCGGCGACCATGGCCGCCATGACCGGATCGAGCCTCATCTCACCGTTCACGGCATTCGCCCAGACCGGTGACGGGGGCACGCAGCACCCCGCCGTGATGTCGCCGATCGCCGCCCACGCCGGCGCGGCAGCCGGTACCGGCGCAAAATCCGCCGCACAGACTATCGCGGACCTGCAGAAGGCAGTCGACGAGGCGAAGGCGAAGGAGGACGCCGCCAAGGCATCCTACGATGAGGCCGCCGGTTCCTACAACGAGGCGGCTTCCGCCCGCGACCAGGCCAAGGCATCCTACGATTCGGCAGTCAGCGCCGGCACGGCAGCCGACCGAGCGGCGATGGACGAGTACGCCCGTCAGGTCGCGGAGGGCAAGGACGCCGCCGATGCCGCCGGCAAGGACCTCGAGCAGGCGAAGGCGGGTCTCGCAGACGCCAAGGCGGATGCATCCGAGAAGGACGAAGCGTACCAGTCCGCCCTCAAGGTGGCCCAGGATGCCAAGGATGCCCTCGATAAAGCCAAGGCAGATGCCGTAAGCGCTACCCCGGAGGCAATCAGTGCCGCCGAGCAGGTCGTGCGCGACGCCCAGGCTGCCGTGGACAGGGCACAGGCCGAACTGGACAACGCCAACGCGACGCTTGCCGATGCCCAGTCCAAGCTGGTTGCGGCCCAGTCTGCAAAGGATTCCGCCGATTCTGTCCTCGCTGCAGCCAGGCAGAACAAGGACGCGGCGGATGCGAAGGCCGCAGCCGCCAGCGCCGCCTACGAGAAGGCGAAAGCCGACCTCGCTGCAGCGGAGGCAGGTGCCAGCGGTCCGGAGTACGATGCGGCGAAACAGAAGGTCGCGGACGCAGAGGCAGCCCTCGCTACCGCACGAGCGGCACAGTCCCAGTGCGAGTCCGAGCTCGAGCAGGCACAGTCCGCTGCGGCAACGGCACAGACTGACCTGAATGATGCCCAGGTATCCCTCTCCGTAAAGCAGCAGGCCGCGGTCGATGCCGAATCCGGTGTGAACGCCGCCCAGTCCGCACTCGATGCCGCGAACGCCGACCTCGATGCGGCCAAGCAGGCGAATGCCGACGCCGTCGCCAAGCTGGATGCAGCGAAGCAGGCTGTCAAGAACGCCGAGTCCGCAAAGGCAGCCGCCGACGTAGAGCTCGCGAACGCCAAGACCGCAAAGGATACCGCCGATGCGGCCGTGACCGCCGCCCAGCAGAAGGTCGACGAGGCTCAGGCGAAACTCGATTCCGCCGACGCGCAACTCAAGCAGGGAGCCATCGGCTTCTTCCGTGCCATGGGTGCCGATGACGCAGTCAACATCATTCTGAACGCCAAATATGCCGGAAAGACCGAAGTCGGCAACTCCAAGGACGCCACGTCCCTTGATAACATGCTCAATGCGATCAGGTGGATGAAGTCCGTCAACGACTACCGCAAGTCGGTCGGCCTGTCCGAGCTCCATGTCACCTACAAGCTCATCGCCGGTGCCATTGCGGATGCCAACTACAGCGACACCGTGCTCGATCATGCCCGTCAATATGATTTTGCCGAAAACCTGGCATGGAATTACGGAATCGATCCGAGTGGGCAGTGGATCGAGCAGGAGAAGGGCTTTTTCGACAAGGCAACGGAGGCCCTTTATGGAGTCACCGGTCTTGTCGGCAAGGATGCCTATGATTTCTATGCAAAGAACGGCGTCGCAATCAACCATTGGATTGCAGACAACTGCCGCTGGGAGAACGGCAGCAGCGGCACCGTCGGCCATTACATGAACATCATCAATCCCGAACTCGCCGTTATGGGAATGGCAACCTGCACCAAGGGCACCATGTCCGGGCTTCAGACGCAGTGCTACACCGCAGAGATCTCCGGCTGGTCCGGCTCCGGTTGGAACATGAACCCCATCTCCGTCGACGAGTACGAGCAGAAGCTGACCTCCTATATCAACGGCCTCAAGAACGCCAAGAGCGCACTCGACGCAGCCAAGGCCGATCTCGCATCCAAGAAGCAGGCAGCCGCCGGCGCCGCCGCAACCGTCCAGCAGAAGCAGGTCGCGGTGGATTCCGCACAGGCAGACGTCGATGCCGCGAAGCAGGACGTCACCGATGCCCAGCGTGCCGTCGATGCCGCAAAGGCTGATCTCGCATCCAAGCAGCAGGGCGTCACGGATGCCCAGACCGAGCTTGATGCGGCGAAATCGGACCTCGATGCCGCCAACGCGGCAGTCGATACGGCAAAGTCGACCGTCCAGCAGAAGCAGGTCGCCTTTGATGCCGCCAATGCGGTCGTAACGGGCGCACAGATCAAGCTGGACTCCGCCAAGGCGGACACCGAGGCCAAGCAGCAGGACGTCATGGATGCGAACGCCGATCTCGCGAAGTTCTTCCAGGACGTCGCCGACGCCAAGAAGGCGCTCGATACAGCAAAGAGCGTCCATGACGCGGCGGCAGCCGATCAGGTCGAGAAGGCGACCGTCCTCGCCGCCGCCGAGCAAAAGGCGGACGCCACCGCACGCGCCCTCGCGGATGCCCAGCGTGCCGTCGATGCCGCAAAGACCGACACCGGCGTTGCCGCCGACAGGCTTACCGGCTCCCAGACCGATCTCGATGACGCACAGTCGAACCTCGACATCCTCACCGGTCTTGCCGCGAAGCTCGCAGAGGCACAGCAGCGCGAGCAGGATGCAGTAAAGGCCGTCAATGACACCAAGGCCGAACTCGATGCCGCGAAGGCTGACGCCGTCGCCGCCGAGTCCCTGGTCTCCGCTGCCGAACAGGCGAAGGCGCATGCAGACGCCAAGCTGTCGAAGCTGAACTCCATCAATGCCGGCGCGGCGATCGCTTCCGGCCATGACGCGAACGCGGATGACGCCCTCAACGCGCTTTTCGCCGCAGCAGTCGAGGCACGCGCCAAGATCGCGCCCGCCAAGGCCATCTTGGACGAGAAGCAGGCCGCGGTGGACGAGCTCCAGCCCGGCTACGATGCGACACTCGCCGCCTACGAGTTGGCGAAGTCCGACCGCATCGCAGCGGAGCAGAAGCTTTCCGATGAGATCGCACGACAGGAGGCAGAGGAGGTCGCAAAGCAGCAGGCCGCAAAGCAGCAGGCCGCAAAGAAGCAGGCGGCATACAGCCCGAAGCACCTCGCCGGCACGGAGACCGCCCAGACCGGCAGCCTCGCCCAGACCGGCGACCGCGCGGGCCTCATCGGGGAGACGTTCGTCATCGGCGGCACCGTCCTCGTGGCGGCCGGCATCTTCCTCGACCAGAAGAAGCGCCGCGAGCAGATGTAAAAGCGAGCCGGGCGTTGGATATCGGCTGGTGTCCAACGCCCGGTTTCATGGACGGGGAGATCGGTGTGAGAACAAAGGCTATTATCGTTGCGCTCCTGGTGTGCCTTTCGGCACCTCAACTTGGATGTGCCAGCGTTGCAAAGCAAGAAAGCGGCTCTTCGGAAAGGGCCGCCACAGCGGTAAAGAATAAAGACAAAAAGAAGCCAAGCGAAGAAAAGGCGGCGCAAACCTCTGGAACCAAGACCGAGGAGAAGAAAGAATCCGACGACAAGGACCAGAAGTCCGATGACTCCAAGAAGGAGGATAACAAGTCTTCCGATTCCTCGAAGTCGGACAACAAGGGCGATTCCTCCCAGTCCAAGCAGAATTCCGGCAATTCGCAGAGTTCCGGCAGCAACAATTCCTCTTCCAACGGCGGCAGCCAGAAGAAGTGGGTTGCCGAGCAGGGCCACTGGGAGACAGATTACAGCCAGGTCTGGGTGCCGAATGTGGTTTATACGCGCCATGAACGTTGGATCTGCAGTGCATGCCACGCAGCATTTGGATCTGCAGCCGAAATGGACGCTCACGCTCACGCTACTTTTGGCGATGCGCAGCATCCTAACGGCGGTTCTGCAATCAATGATTCGTATACCACCTCTGAGGACCAAGGACATTATGAACAGCAGGCTACGGGACAACATTGGGTTGTCGACGTCGCCGGTCACTGGGAGTAATGTACATCGTTCCTCTCCTCTTACATTTGGTAAATGTTTATTTAATTTTGTGGGCGGCCGGTTCGGCCGCCTTTTTTAGACGGCCGGTCTGGGAGCAAACGATAGGAAAGCAATCAAACGAGAGGCCGTTCCAAAAGCATCCGGCGGTGCCGGATGCTTCGGGCAAAACCTTCCGCAAATCGGTAAGGTCTTCCGTCAACTTGCTCCAGCCCTCGCCCGGAGTCCGCTGCAGCGAATCTCTAACACTCGGCATCCTTCGCGTTAAAAATTCGCTTCCGCTCACGGTCTCCGCTGACACTACGACACCGCGAAGCCTTTCGCTCGAAACGAGGCCTCTCATTTCGTGTCTACGCTACGCTCCGCCCAATCGCCGTTCCGGTGATTGCAAGATTGGTGTTGGGCTAGATAAATGGGGCCATACTCGCCCCCTTTATCTGCCAACACATCTTGTTTATCGCCTCCCACGGCGATAAAGTAGAAATGAAGTTCGCCTTCATTTCTAAGGGAAGCGACGGCGTCACTTCAAAAATCGGCGCGACGTCAGCCGCTCCTAAAAAAGGAAAGCAATCTCATATTAGTTTTGAATCGGTGGCCTCACCGATTCGCTCTGCTTTCCTGGGGGCATGATGAGTTGCAAACGTCCGCACACCGTTAAGGCGACACTCACTTCTGAAGAATACGAAACGCTTTCCGCTCTGGCGGAAAAGGCTGGCATGACTAAAGCCGAACTCATTCGCTATGCATTGGTTCATCGGAGTGATGACCTATTCATTTCCAAAAATGATGACGGCGGCCGCAGTAAAAAGCTGCAAACTGTTTCAGGCGATTTGTATGAAGCGCGTTCGAAAACTATTTACGTTAAGGTCACCGATGGGGAGCACGAAGCGATCCGCAAACAGGCGGATGCGCTCGGCGCGACCGTCAGTGCGTATGCCCGCCGCGTGATGCTTACCGGGAAAATCGAGATGATCGATTTCGACCTGAGCCAGCTCGCGAAAATCTATCGCGAGCTGTATCGCGAGGGGACGAATCTCAATCAGCTGATGCACTTCGTGAACGCACAGGGTCTTCCGGCCTACAACGAGAAAGCTGTTTTCCGCACACTCGAAAAGGTTTACCAAAATGCCCGTAAAGTCACTCTCTTCATCGAAGAGCTCGAACAGCGCTATTTCACCGATGGCGGTGAGCTCGATGACCGTCGTTAAGCAGAAAGGTGTTTCGTCCGAGCGCTACGCGAAGAATGTGCGCAAGTACATTAACGGAAAGCGCGCTTTGGCCCGCGGCGGCTGGAACCTCGCGAACCGAAAGTACTGGTTTTCCGAGATGGCTATGACGCGGAAGATGTTCCATCACGACAGGCCCGCGCGTGCCGGCGCGAAGAACATAACGATGCTTCATCAGATTCTCGCGTTTCTGCCCGAGGAGTGCAGCTGCAACGGAGGCAAGATGGCCCCCGATGCATGTATGGCCTACGCGGAGCAATGGCTTGCGAAACACTACCCGCATCAACAAGTGATTGTCGCGTTGCATGAGGAAAGCGATAAGGCGGGAAAACGTTACGCGGTTCATATGGCGATTAACCGCACGGATCTTTTGACGGGCAAGCGTTGCGAGACGGGCGGGCGTCGCGGAAAGTACGAACGCGCTGCGTGGGTTCGTGAACTCGATAAGGACTGGAATCTTACTCAACTTGAAAAGGGAAGGAAGAATTCGAAGATTCGCGATCGCCAGCCGCGCGAGATTGAAAAGGAGATTATCGATCGCGGCGCGTACAGTTATAAAAACAATCTGCGAGAGTTGATCCACGTCGCACTCGGCGATTACAAGCCGCGGAGCATGAAGGAATTCAAGAAGCTGCTTGAATCGTGGGGAGTGGAAATCTTCATCAAGAACGGGCGCGTCTATGCGACGGACGTTGATATTCGAGAGGCCGGCAACCCGAAGTGCACTTTCAACCTGACTCGTCTTGACGGGCGGTTTGCGGTCAAGCAACTTGAGGCGGCCTTTAAAAATAACGTGCTGGAAGCCGAGCGAGCCCTTCCTTATGAGAGGCGTTGCGAGATTTACATTCAACGGCTTAAGAAAGCGTATTCGGCGTGGGTCGAGCAGGCAAAGGCGAGCAAGGGCGTCGCCTACAATCTCTTCCCTAAGTTCATCGCACCGAAGTGCGATGAAGATCTGCTCGAGGATCCGGCGGTTCGCGATGAGCTTCTTGCCCGGCGCGGTTACGCAAGGGAGATTCGCAACCGTTACGCCGGCGCCGTTCCCGATGCCGGCGACGACCGCGTTCGCGCCGCAGGCCGAGCCCATGGTGGCAATGTCGACATCTCGCTGCAGGTCGATCGTGCGGTCGACCGAGGCGATTACGCTCGCGGAGACACGCCTCGCTAGTTTTGGAAAGCCTATCGTCGGTGCCCTAGCGTGCTGCCATCCAGTGCCGATTCTTTCATGCTCGCAATTCGGCGAGGGTGAGGAGTATGAATTGATCGGCGGGAGTCAGCCGCTCTGATAGAATCGTCCTTGCTGTCGGCAGCCCTCGTGCCGGGCAGAGCCCTCCATTTGATGGGAGGTGATGCCCATGACCGATTTCACCGAGCTCGTGAAGCTCCTGACCGCTACGGTCTCGCTCCTCACGGCCCTTGTCGGCCTTTCCAAGGCACTCAAGCAGGGTTCGAAGCCCAAAAAGAAAGGCCACCGTCGCTAAGACGATGACCCAACTTCATTAAGCAACGGCTCTGCCCAGCTCTCTACAACTTGGGCTGCCGTCGGCATCATTTTACCCTCCTGACGAGGAATTTGTCCATATTCCAAAAATCAAATCCTGTTCGCGCGTGGGCACGTGGGCGTAAACTTTTAGTTGGGCAAATCCGGCAGATTGGAGCTTGGAACATGAGGGATATGCACCTCATGTCGCTCATAAAACGTCTCCTGACCTCGAGGGAGAACGTTTTTTAGCGATAAAAGGAGACACAAATATGATCTGGTTTACCAGCGACACCCACTTCGGGCATGAGAACGTGCTGAAGTTCACCGACCGCCCGTGGGAGACGATTTGGCAGATGAACGACGCCATCGTCGACAACATCAACGGCAAGGTTGCCGTGGACGACGAGCTCTACATCCTGGGGGATTTCTCATTCAAGATGACCGCCCAGGACGCCTACGGGCTGCGCAAGCGGATTGCCTGCAGGCGCATCCACCTCGTCCCGGGAAACCACGACAAGGACTGGACCCAGCCGGCGGTCGCGGCCGCCTTCACCGTGGAGCCGCCGATCTGCGTGCTCAAGATCGACGGGCAGAAGATCGTCCTGAGCCATTACCCCATGGCCGACTGGCAGGGCATGAACCATGGATCGTGGCACCTCCACGGGCACATCCACAGCAGCGGTGGCGCGTACAACGAGTTCAACCGCAAGCAGGGCCTTCTGCGCTACGACGTCGGTTGCGATGCCAACGGGCACTCCCCGGTGAGCCTCGACGAGCTGAGGGAATGGTTCGCCGGAGTCGACGAGCCGTGCGGCCGGGTGAAATGGCCCTGGTGGGTCAACGAGACCGGCGACAGGCAGGTCGAGCGCGAGCTGGCGGCGTACAAGAGGGAAGAGGTGATTCGATGACGGTCTATGTGACGGGCGACATCCACGGTGGGCTCGACATGCAAAAGCTCCGCGACTGGGAGCTTGGCGACAGTCTTACCAGCGACGACTATCTCATCGTTGCCGGTGACTTTGGCTTTCCGTGGGATTTCTCTGCCGAGGAATGCGCCGACATCGCCTGGCTGGAGTCGCGCCCCTACACGGCACTGTTCATCGACGGCAACCACGAGCGCTTCGATCACTGGGCGGAGCGCCCCATGGAGCCGTGGCATGGCGGGCTGACGCAGCGCCTGTCGGACACCTCGCCCATTCGGCGCCTGACGCGCGGCGAGGTCTTCGAGCTCGACGGTTCGACAATCTTCACCATGGGCGGTGCCACGAGCGTGGACAGGGAATACCGCGTGCCGTATTCCAGCTGGTGGCCTCAGGAGCTCCCGGATGAGCGCGAATTCGATGCCGCGCGGGCAAAGCTCGACGAGGTCGGCTGGAAGGTCGACTGCGTCATCACCCATACCTGCGCCACGCGCATGCTCTCGCCGACGCTCTACCCGGACCCAGGCTGGGAACGCCCCGATGTGGACCGGCTGACCGGATTCCTCGACGAGCTCGAGGACCGCCTGGACTACAAGCACTGGTATTACGGCCATTTTCACCGAGAAGGCAACCCGGACGAACGGCACACGGTGCTGTATGACCGGATCGTGAGACTCGGGGACAAACTCCTGCCGTGGGGTGCGTACTGATGGCTATCTATGTGACAGGAGACGTGCACGGCAGGGCCGAGTACGGGGCCAGCAGGTTCGCCTTCAGGTCTTGGCCGCTGGGCCGGACTCTGACGAGCGACGACGTGGTGATCGTGGCCGGCGACTTCGGCTTTGTCTGGGACGGCTCGAATGCTGAGAGGTATTGGCTCGATTGGTTCGAGTCGAAGCCATGGACCACGTGTTTCGTAGACGGCAACCACGAGAACCACCACGCCCTGGCCGGGCTGCCGGTGCGGGAGTGGAACGGCGGACTCGTCCATGAGGCGCGACCGCACGTGCTGCACCTGATGCGCGGAGAGGTGTTCGATATCGACGGGCTCACAGTCCTTGCCATGGGCGGCGCCGCGAGCAACGACAGGCAGTATCGCAGGGAGGGGAGGAGCTGGTGGCCCGAGGAGATGCCGAGCGAGGAAGAGACGGAGCACTGCCGCTCTTCGCTCGACCGCGTGGGCTGGAAGGTCGACTACGTTGTGACTCACGAGGCCCCTGCTGCCCTTGCTGAGGTGCTGTGCCGCGAGCATGGACGCAGGTATCGTGGCGACCGGCTGCACACTTTCCTGGGCGAGCTCGACTGGCGGCTCTGCTACCGAGCCTGGTTCTTCGGACATTATCACGGCGACGAATGGCGCGACGACAGACATCGCCTGATCTACCGAGACATCGTGCCGATCGAAGATGCTGCGCCCGGTTCTAGGAACCTTCTGGAAGCGCTCTAGAAGATTCCTAGAAATCAGCAGCCTGACAGGAGAAGCGCGGGGCTACTCGTCCTTCATCTTGGTCATGGCCTCGACTTTGGCCTCGGCCACGGCCGCACGCTGCTCGGAGGCGGCGAGGCGGTCCTTGAGGGCGGCGACTTCGGCCATCAGGTCGCGCTGGGCCAGTAGCGCATCGCTCAGCTCGGCTTGGGCTTTCAACGCGGCGTCACGCTCGCCGCGCGGTCGCTCGATCTCATCGGCCATGGCCTCAGCCTCGGCGTGGAGTTGGGCGACCCGCCTACCGAGTTCCTTGGCACGGGAAAGGTGCCTGACGCCCGCGGCGTGGAGCTCGTTGTTCTCGAGCTCGAGGCTCGCGGTATCGAGTTCGAACTTCTCCTCTATAAAGGCGACCCGCTCATTGCAGTCGGCCTCAATTTTTTCATTCCGATCCGTCGCCTCGGCGAGCTTGCGGTTGAATTCGTCGAGCTGGGCCCTGAGCAGCGCGTTCTCGGTCTTGAGATCGGCGGTCTCGCGCAGCAGCTTCTCTCGCCAAGCCTTTTCAATCTGCTCGGCGGCCTCATCGAGGACGTCCTTCGCGCCGGGCGTCTCGCTGATTTTTCTGTCGTTCGGGTTGTCTGTCATCGTGCGGCACTCCAATCAACAATGGGCATGGCTCCGCCATGCCGTACGGCTGGGAACAAATACGCGGCCGCTGTTGAGTTGTGTTTGTCCTGCGCTTGGTGAGTTCTAAAAGCGTCTCAAGTCATGCGTTCACGCAGGTTTTCGATTAGAGAAATACCGCACGCTTTCATGGTATCACGTGCCTTAAAGACCATGAATGGACGGCCATATCGATTCGTTGAAAATGGCACCTACGACGTGCTGGCGGCAGGAGGTGAGGGCGTTAAAGATGTCGAGAATGATTATGGGAGTATTTTAGATGCAGATATGAGAAAGGGTCGAATCGAAGTGTCTGGCCGGACGCCAATTGTCCGGGAACTGTTCCGGTTCGACCCTGCTTCATTTTGCATCCGCGGCATGTTTTTGTAGACGCCTGGCGATTACCGACCTTCACGACCTCGATGACGGTTTCCCCGTCCTCGATTCTTGCCAGATTGCGGTGGACATCGCTGCGCGAACGGCCGGATATCATTTGAGCCAGAATCCTCTTCTATTGAAGCGGATTCTGGCTCAGTGGTTTTTAACTCGGTTGTTTGACAGAAGCCCACGTCGATAGTCGGTCTGTGGACTTAAGATTTCGGGGGCTCCCAAGCGTTTTCGATCGCGGCGCGGTAGATTGCAGCGTAATTAAGCATCCAGCTGCCATCACCCGCCTTTTGAATAAACCCCTTATTCTTCAAAGAGGTATAGGCCCGGGAGATCGTGTTCTTACTTAGGTGGTAGCGCTCCTCAATCCATTTGCTTTTTGCGTAAAAGCCCATGGCTCGTTTGTTTTTGGAAGGATTTCCAAGCTTCCATACGAGGCCGAGGATGAGGCGCTCGGCAGCGACAGTGGTGGCACAACACGCCCAGTCGGGCACCGAAATATAATTCGCGTTATCCATTTTCCTTCTAATCTCTCGTTGCTCAGTAACATCATCGGAATATTTGTCGGAAATCGACGGTAGCTCGCTCATGTTTACCACCTAGTCAAGGTGGGCGGTACGACCTTCAAGCTGCTTGAAAAGCTCATAAAACGAGCTTTCAAACATGTAATTCGAGCGATGGATTTGGATGAGCTTGCCGGACTCGCGCATGAATTTGCGTGCGGTGTTTTCGCTCCAGCCAGTGAGTTCGCGGATATCGTTAACGCGGAGCAACCGATCGCACTGAGCGGCACCAGTGGGGAAAGTCGGTGTGGACGCCTGAGTGCTAATCTTTGGAGTAGCCATGATGAGCTATCCTTTCAATGAGGGCCCTCCCTGTGCTTGTAAGACTTACCAGGTTCATAAGCACTTGGGGGGCCGGTTTCTATGACTACATGCGTAGCCATCTGACAGCTTTAGCATGTATTAAAACTCATTAGTTGTCAATCAAATAAAGCATCTACCTGCGGAAACGGTATTATAGTACCGTAATATTATGAATAAAACGATGAATGAAAAACATGCTATTTCTCGCTTCTCTGTATATAGGCGTTGATGAAGTCTTCGTAGCCTTTAACTGCTTTTATTTCTGATTGTTGAACGAGGCTTGTATACGTTTTGAGCGTGATATTGGGGTCCGCGTGGCCAAGAATACCTTGCACGCTTCTAACGTCCGATCCGTTCGCCAGCATAAAAGTGCTTACGCAATGCCTGAGCTGATGCGGGCAGATGCCCTTATATAGTTTTCCGCCAGTCGAATTGTTCGGCTCATAGATTCCAAGATTGCAGCTAACTGCGAAATCGCGAAACCAATGGTTGAAGATGTAGTTCTTCATGTGACAGACAGTAGGGACCCCTTGCTCGACAGCAATATCGCTAATGATGGGAGTGCTGCCAGTCTGGGACAGCCCCAGAGAGGCCAGGAGCTCTTTTTGTATGGCTGACCATGATTGAAGACGTTCGGCCAGGGTTTCTCCAACGGGGATTTTGCGTTGGCTTTCTTGTGACTTGGGTGCCCTCAGTTCATGATCGTTGGTGTACTGCCTGTCAATTTTCAAGGTTTTATTGGCAGGGTCCCAATCGCGCCATTCGAGGCCCAGCATCTCGCCTTTTCGCATACCCGTATACACTAGTATTAGCGTACCAACAGCTTCGGCGGTGAGCTCAATGTGTTGAAGATGTGTGCATAGGGTAGCTACTTGCTCGATTGTCAGTGATTCTCTTTTGTTGCGTGGTCTGCGAACATGAACGGTAGCGCAGGGGTTTCGGTCAATTATTCTCTTTGCGACTGCATTCGACAGAATCTGGCGCAGTTTCGCATTGATTCGTACAAGCTCAGATGGTTTGTATTTTCCCGTACGACGAGCTTCGGCATATGTTTCTTCGATTAGATCGGGAGTTAGCCCCTCAATTGTCTGAAACGCACCGAATAGGTCTTCGATATGCCTGCAATCGTACGCTTCCCTTTCATAGCTCGTTGGCGCAAGCTCGGTGTCCCTATTTTCATGAAAGGCCCAGCAGTAGGACGCAAGCAAAGTGGGCTTTTTAGTTTTAGTGATCGTGCCAGAGGAGTTGATTTCAGCCAGCTTGGCCTGCATTGCAGCCTTAGCTTCTGTTTTAGTCTTGCAACGAACCGTATAAGTTGGGGATCGTTTGTAGCGCCCTGTCTTCGGGTCCTTGACTCCAAGGGAAAAATAATAGCGATAGGTGTTAGGTGATCTCTTGTCTTTCCAACACGTGCCTCTTCCGCTAATTAGTGGCTGTTCTGACATCTTTGCACTCCGTTTCTTTGAATAGTTTTCAACAATTCATTGAGTGCAGTTTAGCTAAAGCCGTTAGTAATATGTTTGTAAAAGCATAGGCGCAGCTACCGGAGGCAAAAGACACAAACTGCTATGTTTATCTGCGGTTATATGATGTTCAATGATGCTTGATGAATGGTAGGGGGTAGCATTAAATCATATCTCCTAAAGCGGGTGTCGACGGTTCGAATCCGCCCGGGGGCACCAGAGGAATATCGAGCCCGGTACCGCTACGGTGCCGGGCTTTTCTGGTTCAATGCCATATCAAAAATGAAGCGCCCGCTTGCTGGGGGAGCAAGCGGGCGCCTGTGAGCGAATATGTTTGCGGCGAGAGCCGTAATGAGCGGTGGGGTGGCGACTTAGTTGGTCGTACCGGAATCGCCGCCCGTGCCCGTGCCCGAACCCGAACCCGAGCCAGAAAGTGCAACCGTCAGCGTAATCGTGCTGTCGGTGGACTGCTTGCCGGTGGGGGAGACGCCCGTAACGGTGGCATCCTCGTTACCGCTCACGGGATTGCCGTTCTGGTCACAGAAGCCAATGTTATAGAAACCGGCGTTGTTGAGCGCGGTAACGGCGGCGGAAATGCTCTTGCCGTATAGGTTGCCCGGGACGGAGGCCTTGCCGGACTTCTTGGCAATGACGACGGTAATCGTGGCGCCGGGCTTCTGCTTGCCGCTGGGGTTCCAACTGATCACGGTGCCCTCGGTAACCGAGTCGTTCTCCTGGTAGCTCACGTCGACGCCAAAGCCTGCCATATCGAGGGCGTTGCGCGCCTGGGCCTCGGTCATGTCGGTCAGGTCGGGGACGGACGTGGTATCCGGGCCGCTCGAGACCTTATACGAGATGGTCGTGCCCTTCTCGACTTCCTTACCGGCTTCGGTGCCCTGCTCAAAGACCTGGCCCTCATCGGCCTCGTTGGCCTCCTCGGAGGCGTTGCCCTTCAGGCCAACGCTTGCCAGCGCGGCTTCTGCCTGGTCCTTGGTCAGGCCGACAAGCCGGGGAACCTCAACCTTCTCGGAGGGCTTGGGGCCCTTGGAGATCACCAGGTTCACCTTGGTGCCCTTGGCCTTCTTGGTGTGGCCGTTGGGCGTCTGCTCGGCGACTTTGCCCTCGTCGACATCGTCGTTGTAGCTTTGGTCGATGGTGCCGACCTCGAGGCCGGCTTCCTTGATCAGCTCGACGGCAGTCTGCTGGTCCTTGCCCAGCACGTCGGGCACGGGGACCTGCTCGCCGCCAAAGAGCCCAGTAGCAAAGGCCACAACGATGCCGATGACGGCAACAGCTGCCACCACAGCGGCGATGATCTTGTTCTTGTTGGATTTGGGCTTTTCGACCTCGTAGGAGCCGGTGGAGCCAGAAACCGAGCTACGGGCGGTATTCTGGCCGCTCACGCCCGAGACGGGACGCACCATGGCGCGCGTCTGATCGGAAAGCTCGCGAGTCTTGGTGGCGCCCAGCTCACCGGGGGCACCGATGATACGCGTGGGCTCCGAGATGTTGACGGCACGGCCCGACAGGTAGCTGTTGAGCACCTGACGCAGCTCGTCAGCGGTCTGGAAGCGGTTTGCCGGGTCCTTCTCCATGCACTTGAGGATGATGCGCTCCAAGTCGGCATCGACGCCGGAGTTGATCTGGCTCGGCGGGATGGGCAGCTCGTTGACCTGCTTGAGCGCAACCGAGATGGCGTCGTCGCCGTCAAAGGGTACGCGGCCGGTGGCGCACTCGTACATGACGACACCCAGCGAGTAGATATCCGAGGTGGGGCCGAGGTCCTGGCCGCGGGTCTGCTCGGGGCTTACATAGTGGGCGGTGCCCAGCACGTTGTTATCCTGCGTGAGATGGCTGTTCTTGGCGCGTGCGATGCCAAAATCCATGACCTTGATGTTGCCGTCGGGCAGCACCATGATGTTTTGCGGCTTAATGTCGCGGTGGATGATCTCGTGCTTGTGTGCGACCGAAAGCGCGGAGCTGATCTGCGAGCCGATCTGCGCGACCTTCTTGGGATCGAGGGCGCCGTGGCTCTTGATGCCGCTCTTAAGGTCGGTACCGCGCAGGTACTCCATGACGATGTAATAGGTGTCGCCGTCCTTGCCCCAGTCGTAGACGCCCACGATATAGGGGGAGGACAGGCCGGCCGCTGCCTGGGCCTCCTGCTTAAAGCGGGCGGCGAAGGTGGCGTCGCCGGCATACTGCGGCAGCATGATCTTGACGGCAACCGTGCGGTCGAGGACCTGATCCTGTGCACGGAAGACGGTCGCCATACCGCCCGTTCCCACCTTATCCTTGAGGAGGTATCTTCCCCCGAGGACCCTCTGTTCCATTCCTGCTCCTAACATAACTATTCGCTCAACGATGTGTGTAGTACCAAATGTGTGGCCGCTGGGGCCGTGTGGCGCGTAGCCGCTAGCTCATCGGCCGCGGCGCGCCCCAAGTATCCGCTTTGATCACGGGCATCACGCTCCCTGTGCGGCGAGCGCCGCGGTCAGGACGATGCCGGCAATCTTGGCCGCCTCGACGTCGTGTTTGTCGAAATCCTCCAGGGCCACCGAGATGGCAACCGTGGGTGAATCGTAAGGTGCAAAGCCAACAAACATAGAGTTGACGTTGGTGCCGCCGGTCTCGGCCGAACCCGTCTTGCCGGCAACCTTGACGCCCGGAATCTGGGCATCGGTGCCGGTACCGGACTGGACGACGGCGAGCATGGCCTGCTTGACCTGGTCGGCCGTGGCAGAGCTGACGGCCTGGCCCAGCGAGCGGGACTGCGTGGTCTTAACAACGGTTCCGTCCGGGGCGAGTATCTGGGACACAAAGAACGGGTCCATGACCACGCCGCTGTTGGCGATAGCTGCAGCGATCACGCAATTCTGCATAACGGTGGTCTGCGGGCCAGGCGTGTGGTCCATGCCGACGGGCTGGCCGGCGCCTGCCCAAGCGGTCTCCCACTCGGTCATAAGCGACGGGTCGGCCATGATGGAAGCCGCGGTGGTCAGATCCTGACCGAGCTTTTGACCGTAGCCAAAGGCGTTGGCAAACTGGACGAGCGAGCTGGCGCCGACCTCGTTTGCCACCTGGCCAAAGACGACGTTGGACGACACGGCGAAGGCCTGCTGCAGGCTGATGGTGCCGTAGCTCTCGTTGCCAGAGTTGGTGACCGGCGCGTTGCCAATATCCATGGAGCCGGGCGCCTGGTACGTGCTGGTAAGGCTGGCGGTGCCGGTTTCGAGTGCCGCGGAGAGCGTGACGACCTTAAAGGTCGAGCCCGGGGTGTACAGCGCGTCCATGGCGCGGTCGTACATGGAGCCGTCCTCGCCGCCGCCCGACTGGAGCAGCGCATCGATGTTGGTGTTGTCGTAGGTGGGCGAGCTCGCGCACGCAAGGACCGCACCGGTGCGCGGATCCATGACCACCACGGCGCCCTTAAAGCCCTTGAGCGCCTGCTCGGCAGCCGTCTGGATGCGCGAGTCGATGGTGAGCTTGGCGGTATTGCCCGGCTGGGTCTGCCCCGCGAGCGACGCGATGGCGTTGTTCCAGCTGGAGTAATCCTTGGAGCCGGTGAGCGTATCGTTCATGACGCTCTCGATGCCGGCGGTGCCGTATTGCTGGCTCACGTAGCCCACCACGTGCGCGGCCATGTTGCCGTTGGGGTAGGAACGGGCGTAGGTGCCGTCCTCCTGCTGCAGCGACTCGGCTAGTGTCACGCCGTCGGACGTGATGATGGAGCCACGCTGGATGTACTTGGAGCGGGCGATGGTGTGGTTGTTGGTCGGCATGTCCTGGTAGTCCTTCGCCTTGATGACCTGGACATAGGTGAGGTTGCCGATAAGGATGGCGAACAGCGCCGTAAAGGCAAACACGGCACGAGTCAGCCGGTTGGCAAGTGCCACGCGGCCGAGCACGCCGGACTCAGGCGTGTCGAGCAGGCGACGACGCATGCGAGAACCCGCGGAGTGGTTGCCGTGGCCGTAGGAAGATGCGCTGGCAAAACGTGTGCCGGTCGGGGCGGCGGCGGATGCGACCTGGTCATCGGTGATGGCGGCCATGGTGCCGGTGCCGGTGAGCTCTGCTTCGCGTCCGGTTGCCTCGTCGCCGGCGCGCAGCAGCAGCGCGACGATGATAAAGCTCGCCAGCAGCGAGGAGCCGCCCTGGCTCATAAAGGGCAGGGTGACGCCGGTCAGCGGGATCAGGCGGGTTACGCCGCCAACGATTAAGAATGCCTGGAAGCTGATGGCCGCCGTAAGGCCGGTCGCGCTAAAGGCGGCAAGGTCGGACTTGGCGCGGGCTGCCGTGGTGAGGCCACGCACGGCAAAAAGCATAAACAGGATGAGCACGGCGCCGCCGCCCAAAAGGCCCATTTCCTCGCCGATGGCCGAGAAGATAAAGTCGGACTCGACGACGGGGATGTTGTTTGCCATGCCGTTGCCAATGCCGACGCCAACCAGGCCACCGTCAGCCAGCGAGTAAAGTGACTGTACGATCTGGTAGCCCTGGCCCTGGGCGTCCTTAAACGGATCGACCCAGACCTGAAAGCGCACCTGCACGTGCGACAGGAACTTGTAGGCGCCCACGGCTCCAACGGCCAGCAGCGCAAGGCCGATGATGACGTACGAAAAGCGTCCCGTGGCAACATAGAGCATCAGCAAAAAGATGGTGTAGAACAGGACGGCCGAGCCCAGGTCGCGTTCGAAGACGACGATGAGCAGGCACACGCCCCACACGGCAAACAGCGGCAGCAGCAGGCGGAAGCGCGGAATCTTGAGGCCCAGGACCTTGCGGTTGGAGATGGAGAGCAGCTCGCGGTTCTCGGCCAGATAGCCTGCCAGGAACAGGACGATGAAGACCTTGGCGAACTCGCCGGGCTGGATGGTGAAGCCCGCGATGCGAATCCACAGCTTGGAGCCCGAGATCGTGGTGCCGATAAAGATCGGCAGCATCAGCAGGATGATGCCAATAATGCCAAAGGTGTACTTGTAGCGCATGACCACGTCGAGGTTCTTGACCAGTGCGAGCGTTCCCACCATGAGCGCCACCGAGACAAACAAGATGATGAGCTGCGAGATGGCGAGGTCGGGGGCCAGGCGCGTCACGAATGTGATGCCGATGCCCGAGAGCACAAAGACGATGGGCAGGATGGCGGGGTCGGCGCCGGGCGCCAGGATGCGCACGGCGATATGCGCCGCGGCGAATGCGGCGAACAGGCCGATCGGCACGGCGAGCGTCTCAAAGGAAATCGTGGCACCCGCGGTGAGCACGTACATCGCATAGAGCAGGATGACGGGGAACGCCGAGGCGATGAGCAAGAGCAGTTCGGTGTTACGGCGACTCATAAGCGGCACTCCCTTTCTAATTCTTATCGGAGGCTTCGGCCTCGGCTGACTGTTCGGCGGTTTTCTCGGAATCTGACTCGGAGGTGGATTTCTGATCGGTGTTGTCGCGAATCGTTTGCGCGTCAATCACCTGACGGGTCTGCTCCTCGTCAATCTGATGGCGGTACTTTGAAATGGTATCCTGCGCATCGTCGACACTCGTTTGCGGAATGCCTGCCTTCAGGCGGTTTTGCGTGTCTTCGGGCAGGTCGGACAGCTTGATGCTGGTTTCGCTCTCGAGCCAGTGGAGCTCGACCCCGAGCGTCTTGCCGGGTAGGCCGCGCCAGACGGCGACGTTGCCGTGGTAGGTTCCCAAGTAATAGGAGCCGGTGACGCCCGTGTATGCCCAGATGCCTGCTACCAGCACAAAGACAAGGGCCAAGACGGCGGCGATGGTGACATTGCGGCGTCGGAGGCGTTTTGCCTCGCGCACGACGCCGTCGTCGACCAGGTCGACGACCACTACGGTCACATTGTCGTGGCCGCCGGCGGCGAGCGCCGCGTCCACCAAGTTGTCGACACAGATCTGTGCGGTCGAGGACTGCGTGGCGATGTTCTCGATATCGCTATCGGGAATCATGCTCGAAAGACCGTCGGAGCACAGAATCAGGCGGTCGCCTTCCTCGATGTGCAGGGTAAAGTGGTCGGCATACATGGCGGGATCCGAGCCCAGCGCGCGGGTGATGACCGAGCGGTTGGGGTGGACACGGGCCTCGTCGGCCGTAATCTCGCCGGCATCCACGAGCTCCTCCACGTAGGAGTGGTCGCGGGTCACGCGGATGAGCGTACCCTCGTGGAGCAGGTAGGCGCGCGAGTCGCCCACGTGGGCGATGGCGAGCGTGTCGTTTTCGATGTAGGCGCAGGTGGCCGTGCATCCCATGCCGGGTTTGCCCAGACCGTTGAGGGCGGCCTCGATCACGGCGGCGTTGGCGGCCTCAACGGCTGCGGCCAGGCGCGCGGCGTCGGCGGACTGCGGCGCCGTCTTGGCGATGGTCTCGACGGCGATGGAGGATGCCACCTCGCCGGCGGCGTGTCCTCCCATGCCGTCGCACACGCAAAAGAGCGGCGACTGCACCAGATAGGAGTCCTCATTGTGCGGGCGTACACATCCGACGTCGGAGCGGGCGCCCCACATAAGCTGCGTGGTGGTGCCGGCGTCGTAGGTCGAGTCGGTTTCGATGCGCTCGTCGGTCAGCGGCTCAAAGCTCATGGTCGAGCCGGGATCTTTGAGCTTTGCCTCCACGGCGGCGACATCGATCTCGGCGGTGTCGCCGGGGGAGACGGTGTCGGCATCGTTGCCCGACTCGGCGTCGGAGATGTCCGGAAGGTTGAGATCTTCGGTTACACGGTCGGCGGGATCGCCGTCCTGCTGCGGCTCGACAGCCGTCGGCTCGGGCGTCGAAAAGTGCGACGGCGCGGGCATGCTCTGGGGTTGAGCGGAGGGCTCGGGAGCTGCGGCGGGCGCGGCAACGGGCTGCTCGACTTCGGCAGGCGTTGCGGATGCGGGTACCGCCTCGCTTGTCGGGGCGACGGGGAATACCGGCGCGGCAGGCTCGGGGGCTGCAAACACGGCAGCGCTCTCGTTAATCGCCTCGGCGACGGGCTCGGCAAAGTGAGCCGGTGCGGGCGTTGTCTCCGGTTCCGCGGGCTGCTCGGCAGCGTGCGCGCCGATGGGGGCATCGAGCCGCTCGGTGTCGGCGTCCTCGTCATCGGCGAGTGCCGGATATTCTTGAGTTACATGCGAAAGAGGCAGGGAGAACACGGTGTCCTCGGGCTCCACGGTCGCAGGGCGTGCCGGAGCGGCATGAGCCGGCGCGGCTGCGGGGGCAGTCGGCGTCTCGGGCATGGCTGCGGACTTGTTCTCCTCGTCGATCATCGACGGTTCACCTTCATGACCACGTCGCCAATCTGGACCTCGTCACCCTCGCGCAGCGTTGCGGGCTCCACCAGCTGACGGCCGTTAACGAGCGTGCCGTTCAGCGAGTTGAGGTCTTCGATAATGAGTGCCGGGCCCTGCAGCGAAAAGCGTGCGTGCGAGGCCGAGACAAACGGTTCGTTGATGCAGATGTCCGAGGACGGCGAGCGGCCTACGATGACGGGGCCGAGCATGTCTACATGGATGCCACGGATGCCGCGCGGACCCTTGTCCACATCGATCGTCCAGATAGCGGAGTCACGGCGCTGGCCGCGTACGAGTCCCACGCCGGTTTTCATGACGGCGAACAGGAAGATGTAGAGCAGGGCGACCAGGACGATGCGGCCTGCAAAAAGGACGATATCGATGTTCATAAGCGACTATCCCCTAAATTCAAAGGTGCTTAGGCCAAACGTCAGCAGGTCGCCGTTGCGCAGCGGGCAGCGCGTGATGCGGCGGTTGTTGACGAGCGTGCCGTTGGTGGAATTGAGGTCCTCGATCGACCAGTCCGAACCGGTAAAGGTGAGCTGGGCGTGACGGCGCGACACGTTGGGGTCGCGCAGAGCGATGTCCGAAACCGAACGCTCGCGACCGATGGTCACCTGCGCGGAAGTGATGCTGTGGCTCTCACCGCTCACGACGTCGACGAGCTGGGCGAGCGGGCGCTGCGGGGCGCGGGTGTTCGCCATGTTGGAGGCAATACCGGCCGCGGCGCCAAGGCCCACGGCGGCGCCGGTCGCGGCGGCTCCGCCCATACCGGCGAGGGCGTCACGAGAGACGGTCTGCGGCACGGGGATGGGTGCGGCGGCGGGATCGGGGACGTTGGGCGCAAAGGGATCGGCCACGGCGAGCGGGTCGGGAGCGGCGGCACGGGGCGCCGGCTGCTGAGGCATGGCGGCGGGGTGCTGTCGCTGCGGAGCAGCGAATTGCTGCTTGCCGGCGCGGGGAGCGCTGGCGGCGCGGCTTGCGGCCGAGTTGTTCTGGCCCAGGCCATTCTGGTAGGCGCGCTCTTCCTCGTACAGACGACCGAGTGTGGGGGCGTCGACGTTCTCGGCAAAGACCGAGAACTTACCGGCACGCAGCTGCGGGTCGATCATAAAGCGAACGAGGGGCTCGCCGACAAACACATAGCGGCGCTTTTCGGCCTGTGCCTTCACAAACTCGCGGACTTCGCGCGAAAGCTCGGGGTAGAACGGGGCGAGCATGGGATCGTCGTCGGCGGCGATCAGGATGGTATAGAGTGCCGGCGCGGTGTTGACGCCGTTGATCACCAGAGTCTGATCCTCCATGTCGCGAGCGGCCTGCTTGGCAAGCTTCTTAAAGGAGAACGGGGCACGGGTGGCACCGAAGATGCCGGCCACGTGGTCCTCGAAGATGTTCAGGAAGTTCACGAAAGATCACTCTCCGTATAGGTTCTTTGGTATCCGAGCAAATATAGGCATATCCCAACGATTATAGAGGATAGGATTCCCGCAACCGCCGCCTTGGCGATGACCGCGGCTGCAAGGCTGGCAATTTCCATATGGTGTGCAAGACAGGACGCCGCTGCGCAGCCGATGCCGGTGACAGCGATGGCGGCGATTGCGGCAAGGTTTGAGCCCTGATTGGCACGCTTGGCATGGACATTGAGCAGCGCAGATGACGCCGCGGCAGTTGCCGCGACCAGCACAAAGGCAGCCCAAAGGAGCGGGTCTCCCAGCGCTGCAGCAACGTTACCGAGCCCCAGCACGCCTCCGGCTGAAAGCGCGACCGTGGCCAGACGGGCAAAAAGCGCGCCCATGCCCGTTGCCGCGGCGGCGCTTGCCGGGCCGAGCCAAAATGACGCGACGCCGGCGGCGACCCCAGCTGCCAGGAAGGTATTGCCGGTCAGACAGCCAAGCGCGAGTGCACAGGTGAGCGTGGCGCTCGCGGCAGTCTCGGTGCGACCCCAGGCGATCCACCAACCGGACATGGCGGCGGCAAAGATCACCGCGACGGGCAGCATCGACAGGATGCCCTGTGCCTGCATGGTGGCGTTGGCCATGAGCACCAAAAAGCCCACAGCCGAGATGGCCGAGCCAATCTGGGGGGCCAGGCCGGCGGCCGCTCCGATCGCGATAGCCGCAATGGCCAGGCCGGGAAGCGCCGCGACCCCGGCCGTTTGCATCAGCAAAAAGCTAAAGGTGCCGCACGTTAGCGCCGAGATAGTGCGCATGGTGTAGTCGCGCGCATGGCTCCAGCGCGTGCCCGCCCAGCCGAGTGCGGGGTCGACCTCGATGGCGTCGTCCTCGTAGGTCGATGGCTCGATACCGTCTGCCGCGCGCTCGTCATCCGACAGCTCGCCCACCATCTGCTCCAGGCTGCGACGGCCCTCGCGCACGCTGCCCAAGCCGGCGAGCAGCTGGTCACAAAATGCCTCGATGCTGTTGGGGCGGTCCTGCGGCATGGGGGAGAGCGCGCTCATGAGCGCGGCCTCGGCTCCCGGGGGAAAGTGTGGTATCAGCTCGCTGGGATAGGTGGCGCCGCCGATGATGCGGCCGAGCGAGTCGGCGGGCGTGGCCGCCATAAAGGGAGCGCTGCCGCACAGGCCCTCGTAGATCACACAGGCGAGGGCAAAGACATCGGCGCGCTCGTCGACCGTGCCGGTCTCGATGTCGAGCTGCTCGGGCGGCATGTAGCCGATGGTGCCGCCGCGTGAGCCGCCAAAGCCACCGGCAGACGACAGTCGCGCCATGCCAAAGTCGGTGAGCTTTACATTGCCCGAGTGGTCGATGAGCACGTTGGCGGGCTTAATGTCCAGGTGGAGTACGCCATTACTGTGGGCGAAGGTGAGCGCCTGGCCCAGGGCATCGGCAATGGCCGCGGCCTCGTCAAAGGTAAGTGAGTGGCCGTCCGCGCGGTGCAAAAACTCGGCCAGCGACATGCCATCGACATATTCCATAACCAGGTAGGCATAGGCTGTGTCGTGCGTAAAGTCGATGACCTGCACGATGTTGGGATGTTGAAGCATGGCGGCAGTGTGCGCCTCGCGCAGGACATCCATGATGTCGCTAGCGGGCATGCCGGCACCGTTGATAAGGGGGATGCGTTTAATGGCGACGCGGCGGCGCAGGTGCGTGTCGCGGCAGATCTCGATGGAGCCAAAACCGCCGGTCGCAAGTGTCTCGAGCGGCTGGTACCGCTTGAGCAGCTCGCGAGAGCTGGTGCCCTCCAAAGGAACGTCCGGCGAGAACCGGGCGGTATGTTGCGAGAAAAGCGGCATGGCCAACCCTCGTGCGTTTAAAGTTCGTTTGCGAGCGGCGGGCACGGAGCCGAGCCGTTCGCGGTGGCATAGATGCTGCTAGTGTAGCACGCTCGGGCAGATGGCGAGGATAGCGGGATGCGAGGTGGCCCGAACGATTCGGCCCGTTTCGGCTCGTTTGGAAAGCGCATCTCAGTTTTCAGCCAAATTATGGGATGCGCTTTCCAAATGGGGCGGGCTGCGGAAACTGCATCCCAGAATATTGCCCTGGAACGGGATGCGCTTTCCGAACCGGCGTCCAAAAGGAAACCGCATCCCGCTTTGATGTGGGGACTGCGAACAAAAGCCGGACCGTGATCTGGCGCGGATTGGAGTTCGCCTGAATCATTGATGCTGGCTGGTGTGAGAACAGAGATAAACGAGCGGCTCGAGCGATATAATGACACGCTATGGAGGCCGTATGCTCTTTTCCCGCCGTTCTGCTACATTTGCCTGCGCCATTGCGCTTGTCGTAATGGCGGTCACCCCTTATCACCGGTTTTCATCTTCAATCGGCCTAGCGTCAGGTGCAATGACCTGGCTCGTTATCCTGGGCGCATGCCTCGCGGCGTTTGTTCATGGTGCTGCGCTATGCAAGGGGGGAATGAGAAGGCCGAGGCATCTCGGTGCCATCGGTGTTTTCCTTGGTGTTATTGCAACGGTTCCCGAATGGGCCGACCTGGCTTTCTATGCTCGCGGAGACTCTATTCCAATCGTGTTTGCACCGATTTGGTTGTTACATGGCGTTTCGTGTGTCTCGTGCTTTGTTGGGTCGCTGCTTCTCTCATATGTTATTTGGGGCACGGCGGACTCTCCTTTGACGCAGAGGTCGACACGGACTGACGAAAGGGAAACTCGTCACCCGCAGGACGCGATTTTTACAGAAACAATAGCCGTCATGTCTTGCCTGCTGTTTTGCTGTCGAGTTTCATGGAGAGTCGTTCCCGAGCCATGGGGGATGCCCCCTGTAACGGCCGCGTCAATTGGCCTTGCGCTTTTAATTCCGTTGGTCTATCTCGCATTGACTGTGGCCCCGCCGTTTTGCCGCCCTCGTGCCTTTGGCCATGGGCGGCGCGACGTGTTTGCCTGTTCTGTGCTCGTAGCAGTTCCTATTGGTCTTATTCCGGCTGTTGAGGCGGCATACTTCGCAAGCGATGCCGTGGTCATTGCATTGCTGGCGATGGGGTCCGTTATCGCTGCTGCCTTCGTATGCATGTTGCTAAGGGGGAAACGGGACAACAATTCGGATATCGCCTGTGCGTCCGACACATTCGATGCGGGGGTGTTTTCCCCTGCCCTGTCGCCTAGAGAAGAGCAGTTTGTTCGACTGCTGCTCAAAGGGAAAACGCCGGCGGAAATTGCCAAGGAGACGGATACGAAGCCATCGACGGTGAGAACAACGCTTCACCGAGCATACGGGAAGGCGTCGGTTGCGGGCTCACGCGAGCTCGTGGCGCTGTTTGCGGGTGAGGGCGATACTGTAGGGCATGAGCTACCGCAGCGGCATGCTGACGATATAGTGGCATCAGCTCGAACGCGCCGGCTGTTTCGATACCTGCTCACATTATTCTTTATCCTCCTTGCGGCGGGGCCCTTGGTAATGGCGGATAGCGATTGGGGGTCCGGTGTTTCGCGGGCTGTCGCCTTTTCCCTCTTAAGCTACGCATTGGGTCTCGGACTGCTTCTGTCGCTACGCTACGCGGGTGGAAAAGCGAATCGTGGCGCTGCGCTGGATAGAGCGGGTGAAGCGATTTGGCTCGGAAGCCCGTACGTATGGGCGGTGCTATCTGCTATGGAATGGTCTTTTATCTATATCGCGGCATTGATGTGCATACGCGTTCCGTTGATGGCTGTGCCGGTCCTGTTTTGCGGCGTGGCGTCTACGGCTTCGCTCGCTGTTGGGCTGCGTCCGTTTAAGGTGCATGCCCATGCTCGGGCTATCGTGCCGTTGGTGTCAATGGGCATGGTTGCCTTAATCTATGCGGTCGCTAGGGGGCGAATCCATGGACTTGCGGTGCTGACGGGGGTGCTGCTCACATATATAGTGATGCGAAGCTGTCCGCAGCGCAAAATGCTTGGGATATGGATGCTTTGCTTCGGGGCGACGGCTCCTGTTTGGGCTGTCTTGCTCAATATGGTGCAGGATCTGACGGTTTTCGAGCCGTTGTTCCTCGCGTCGTTGTTGGGGCAAAGTTCGGCTGTCAATGTCGTCGTGGCAACGGTGATTGTTTGCTGGTCTGTGCCCATGTTCGTTACGCACATCGCGCTCGCCCGCTCGGTTGAGGACGAGAAGGCCGTCTTGGAGTACCGGGCGAACGGGTCCACCGAAACGGCCCGCGTGCGCCAGCTGGCCCTGCTTACGTCGCGCTCCCTTTCTGATGTTCAGTCGCAAATTTTGCTGATGACGGCAGAGGGGGCAACGACAAAGGCCATTGCGGAGGATGTCGGTTACGCTGCATCTACGGTGCAAGCGCTGCGGTCTGCATCTTACCGCCAGTTGAAGATCAAGAATAAGGCGGAGCTAATTTTATTGTTATCGCAGGTAAATAACGTGTAAACGCCTGAGCAATCAACTCAATAGCGGGTGTTTACAGACATCTTTCTCTATTCATGCGAAGGTTGCCGTGCGTCGACGCATTGTTAACCGCTTTTGATTGGAGAAGGCCATGATTAAGCCAAGGAGCGCTATTGCTCGAATCGGAGTCGGCTTGGTGATTGCAGCTGGTCTGTCCCTAGGGGTTCCCGCTGCATCGTTTGCACAAGAGGAGTTTGACACCTCTCAGGTTTCCAGCATTACTCAAAACGCCGATACGGGAATTACGACCTGTACGAACAATGCCGATAAGGCATTTAGTTTTCAATGTGCCGGGACGAGTGCAACTGGCTACCGTCAAAAGGATGATTCCTCATCGCTCTATCTGGATATCCAGGGCCATACGGGAAATCCGCTTCGGTTATATACAGACGGTGCGTATAACACAAGCGGTAGCGGCAGCATGAATTGTACTCAGGGAACGTATCGTTCGAATCACAAGGGACAGTGGGAAATGTATAACCTCGTCCGTGAGAACGGGCGATCTGCGGCGCGACTGACTGCATGGGCGGAGTCTGGCTACGGCACTGTTATTGGCGTATGGAGCCCCGACTGCGTCGGGCATTTCCACAAGCTTCCCGCATAGTTGTTTGAAATGGCTCCCTTCCGGCTTTCTGGGTCGGAAGGGGGAGGAGGACGTATGAACCAAAAGCTCGCAAGATACGAACTGTCGAAAACGATTAGACGTCCAGCTTTTATCCTTGCTCTCTTGATTGCGGTCGCAGTTGCAATAGCTGCCGCGCTGGAGCCGTGGGCAAATTTGGAAAAAGAGCGCCACAACCTTCTTTCTTTTGGTTACGGCGTTGGCGTGCAAGCCGAAAATTATCTCGGTCAAACACGTGAAAGCAGCTTCGGTAACTGGATTGTTGTGAGCGCGAACGCGCCACTGTCTGCGTCGGTGTTTTTCTATGCACTGCCCCTGCTTGCAATGTTGGCTGGATCTTGGTCGTGTCTCTTTGAGCGTTTGAGTGGTTATGACATGCAGATATGCACGCGCGTTTCCAGAAAGGCGTACGTGAACGTAAAGATGCTGTCTGCTTTCCTCTCCGCGTTTACAGTGACTGCCATTCCTCTGCTCGTCAATTTCCTGATCGTCTCGATGCTTTTTCCTGCGTATCCTCCTCGGGTCGATGAGTCGACTTACGTAGGACTTTACCTGCATAGCTACTTCTCCGGTCTATTTTATTCGCATCCTTTGTCATATGTGCTCGCATACACGCTGTTCGATGCTGTCACGCTCGGGACTTTATCCATGGCTGTAACTGGCTTCTCAATTTTGTTTCGTAGCAGAATCAAAGCGATAATTGTCCCGTATCTGCTAATGGTTGCGTGGCATTTTGCAAATGGCTGGATCTTCGGCGTAATGGCTTGTGTGGGGTTTAACTGCAATATCCTCAACAGCATCAGGTCGGAATCGCTGAATAACTGGCCAGACATTCGAGCCGGTTTTGCGGAAATCATATTATTGACCCTTGCTTCGTTGGCTTTTTCTGGGGCGTGGAAAAGACGCGAGGTGGTCTGATGCTGTTTAGGCTGGTCGCCGCGGACCTGAGGACCGTTTTGAAGAAGAACATCATCACTTTTATTGCAATTGCGGCAGTGACCGTTGCGAACTTGGTGTACGCCTACGGATTGTCTTCTGTGTATGGGGTTAGAACGGATACCTTGGGGTTTGCGGATAATCTTGCGCTCGTGTTTGCCGGATCTGCTCCGTTTGAGCCTAGGCCCGGGGTCATGTTTGTGCCTCCTCTAGGATGGTTATTTCTCATTCTGCTTATTCTCTATACAACACTCGACTATCCGGCCGAATCGTTGCACGGGTTTGGTTTGCAAGCGCTTGTTCGATGCCGGGCAAGAACCCTTTGGTGGGTCTCGCGTTTTATCTTGGTGGCGGCAGTAACGGCATTTTCACTGCTCGTGGTGGTTTGCTCTGTTGTGATTTGGAGCTTGGTGGTGAGCTCCTCGTTCAGCGCGGTCATTCATGGTGAGTCGCTTCAACTGGCTAATTTGGCGCCGTGGTTTCTCAAACCATGCTCATCCGGCACTTTCAGAGTTTCCCACAGAGTATTACAGCTGCCGTTTTTCATAGGTCTCTTATTTGCTTTTGAGGCGCTTGCGTTTGCGCAGGCAGCGGTTGGGTTTGTGCTTGGGTCGTCAGTCTCGTTTGTGGTTTTAATGAGCTACCTGATCTGCTCGGCATATGCACGACATTGGGCGCTATTGGGTAACGCCTTGATGCTGTTGCGCTGGGGTGGAATTGTCAAAGAGGGAATCGCGGCGGGCTCGAGTGTCTTGTCATCAATTGGGCTTATGTCGTTATGCCTATCGTTGGGTGGACTGTGGTTTCGAAGGGCCGACCTTATAGAAAAGGGGGACAAGATATGAGTGTGATCGTAAGGGGCGTATCGAAGCGCATGGGTAAAAACGATGTCCTGCGCAACGTGTCCATCGAGGTTGACCCTGGGACTGTGGTCGGGCTTCAGGGGATAAACGGTTCGGGTAAGACCATGCTCATGCGAGCGGTTTGCGGGTTGATCAAGCCTACCGAAGGCGAAATCTCTATCGATGGCCAAAGGCTTGGGGCGGACATCTCGTTCCCGCCGAGTCTGGGGATGTTGATCGAGGCGCCTTCCTTTTTGGGATATCTGTCTGGCTACGACAATCTGAAGCTCATCGCTCAGATCAAGGGCGTTGCCACCCCCGAGGACATTCGCTCTGCCCTGCGGCTCGTGGGGCTCGATGCAGACGAAAAAAAGAAGTTCCGAGCATACTCGCTTGGGATGAAGCAGCGTCTGGGGATAGCTGCGGCAATTATGGAGAAGCCGAAGCTGCTTGTTCTCGATGAGCCAACGAATGCCCTCGACGAAGCGGGCGTTGAAATGCTCAAGCGCGTTGTGGCGATGGCGGCATCAACGGGTCGTGAGGTCCTTCTGTCCAGCCATGACGGAGAGGTGCTCGAGGAACTGGCCGATCGGGTTTACTGCATGCGCGACGGTGCCGTTGTGAAAGTTCGGGAAAGGTCGTGAGCGCGATGAAGAAGACCCTGTGGACGAGAAGATCGGCGCTCGCGCTTTTTTGCTGTGCTGCTGCCGGCCTTGCGGGCATGAGGGTGAGCGTCGTTAACGGGAACCGGACGGTCATTCCTGAGAAATATTACGCGGAGGGCGAATGGCTCTCGATGGATGGAGCGTTTCTGGGGTCGAAGGATGTGGTGACTGATGGGTATTCGTTTTGCATAGACGGGGCAGAGTTGCTCACGCCGCGCGAGTATCTCAAACGAGCACATGACGATTATTCAAAATATGGCACCGTGGATACGAAAACGAGACTGAAGGATGCCGACATCACGTGCGTTATCGCCGTAAAGATGCGTGTCAGAAATAGGGATAATATCGACGGTGGAATCAAAGCGTATGTTTGGCATCTGGTTCCGGAGTCTGCGCCAAACTATGATTTTGTAGTCAATACCGATCTGATAACGCAAGCCATGCCGGTCCTTGGCGGCTCTGCTGCGTTTGCCGTGGAGGTTGGGGCAGAAAACGAGTTGCTCGTCCCATTTATGATGCAGAACACCAACGACTATTTCGAAGGTTACGAGACCGTCCGTTTTGAGAAAGCATTTCCCGGGACTTACACGATGAAGATGACCGATCTGCCGGAGCGGAGGCTCTTAAGGTTTGAAGTGAAATAGCTCGAGAGCAAGGCAAAACGGGTCCATTGGCGGTACGCGCGCCCGATTCCAGGCGCCCCGGCCCGGAATCGGGCGCGGGACGAGGCGCCTTCGGTGTCGGCCGGCCTACCGCTTCTTCTTGCTCTTCTTCTGCTTGCGCTGCTTGCCCTTGGTCTCCTGGGGCTTGTCGCCCTGTTTTGCTTCGGCAGCGGCCTTTTCTGCCTTCATCTTCTTGCGTTTGGTCTCGATGCGGAGTTTTTTGTTGATGCGCGCCTTAAGGAAGGGACCGAACTGCTCGGCATCGCCGCGGACAAAGGTGTCCTTAGGGATCGTCACGCCCTGGTCGGCGAACATGGCCACAAAGATGCGCTCGCCGTCGAGCACGTGGTCGAGCTTTTCAAACGGGAAGAACTGCGACTTGCCGCTCGTGCCCCAAACCATCAGGCCGTCCTCGTTGGCGGCGACGCGGCGATAGCGGCCACCCATGGACTCGTCGGCCTCAACGGCGTCGATAAAGTCGCGGGCGAGGGTGTGGTGCAGGTTTTTGCTCCACCAGGCCAAAAAGGCGCCGAATACGATCAAGACGACGCCAAACTTGATCCAGTTGCCGCCGGCCACCAGCATGCCGATGCCGATGAGCGCGGCAATTGCCGCGGCGACATACAGCGAGCCGCGACGCCTGGGCGAGGCGACCAGGCGGGCGAAGTCGGTGACGAGGTCGTTTTCGTATTGGTACTCGTTGAGGTACAGGATGCCGTCGTCGGCTGCGGCCTGCTCCTCGAGCGCGACCTCGACCTGGTCGGCTGCTTCGGAGGGAACGAGGTTGCTCTCTGCGTCTGCCATGCTCTTTGGACTCCTATCGCGGCGGGCTCGCCGTACGGGTTATTATGGAATGCAGTATGCCGTGCGACCGCATGGCCGCCGCGGCAACAAGACTCAGTATACCCGGGGGAGCACCCATGGAATCGTTGTACCGAAAGTATCGCCCGCTCACCTTTGACTCCGTGGTGGGCCAGCAGCATATCGTCTCGACGCTCGAGCACGCCATCACCGAGGGGCGCCTGTCCCACGCCTACCTGTTCTGCGGACCGCGCGGCACGGGCAAGACCACCATGGCGCGCATTCTGGCCAAGGCGCTGCTGTGCCGCAATGCCGAGGCGGCGCGCGCCGAGGGTGCAAGCGGCTGCATGCCCGACGGTACTTGCGAGGAGTGCGAGCTCATTGCCGAGGGTAACCACCCCGATGTCTACGAGCTCGATGCCGCCTCCCGCACGGGCGTGGACAATGTGCGCGAGGAAATCATCAACTCCGTCAACTTTGCCCCGGTGCGCGGCAAGTACAAGATCTATATCATCGACGAGGTCCACATGCTCACGACGGCGGCGTTCAACGCGCTGCTCAAGACGCTCGAGGAGCCGCCGGCACACGTGATCTTTGTGCTGTGCACCACCGACCCGCAAAAGATTCTGGAGACCATCCTCTCGCGCTGCCAGCGTTTCGATTTCCATCGCATCGGCAACGAGGATATCGAGCGTCGCCTGGCATACGTGTGCGAGCAGGAGGGCTTCGATTACGACGATGAGGCGCTGGCTATCGTGGCGCGCCATGCCAAGGGCGGTATGCGCGACGCGTTGTCCACGCTGGAGCAGCTGAGCGTCTTTGGCAACGGTTCTGTGCATGCGGACGACGCCCGCTCGCTTTTAGGCGAGGTTTCGGACCAGATTCTGGGCGAGTTTTCCCGCGCCATTGCCGATCGCGATGTTGCCGAGCTCTATGGACTGATCCGTGCGCAGGTCGAGGAAGGAAACGACCTGCTGGAGCTGACGCGCGACCTGGTGGCGCATGTGCGTGACGTGTACGTTGCCTGCGTTGCCGGTGCCCGTGCCGAGCTGTTTGAGGGCGGCTCCGAGCAGGCCGAGGCGCTTGCTGCCGAGGCCGCTGCCTTTGGCGAGCATCCTGCCGACCGCCTGGCCCGTGTGCTGACGGTGCTCGACGATGCCGCACTGGAGATGAGGGGCGCGAGCGACGTGCGCCTGGTGCTCGAGATCGCCTGCACGCGCCTGGCACGTCCCGAGGCCGATTTAACGATTGAGGCATTGGCCGAGCGCGTGGCCCGCTTGGAGGCCATGGTTGCCAACGGCGCCGTGCCGGCGAGCGTGGCTGCTGCTCAGGCCGCCGCGCCTGCAGCATCCGTACCCGCTGCTGCCCAACAGCCGACGCTCATTTCGGGCGCTCGTGCTGCCGCTCCGGCGGCATCCGCTGCCCCCGCTGCTACGTCCGCGCGCCAGGGCGGTATGCCTTGGGACCGTGGTGCTGCTGTTCCGGCTGCCCAGCCTGCGTCCCGTTCTGCGTCCGTGTCAGCTTCCAAGCCTGCAGCGCCTGCACCTCAGCCTGCGCCGACTCCGACGCCTCAGCCCGTTGCGGCTCCCGCGCCTGCCACCGCTCCGGCACCTAAGCCCCAGTCCAACAATGCCGCCCAGGTTGCCGCCGCCGGTACTGCCGAGACGCCCGCGGTCGAGGATGCCGGAGAGCTGCAGCGCAAATGGGCCGAGGTTGTCGAGCGTGTCAAGGCGCGTCAGGCTTCCTACGCGGGGCTTTTGCTCAATGCCCGCGCCACGGCTGACGACGGCTCCAGGCTCACGGTCTCGTTCCCCGCGGGCTCGACCTTTGCCATCAAGATGCTTGGACGCGCCGACACGCAGTCGGTGGTCCTGCCGACAGTCAGTGCGGTCTTCGGTCGTCGTACCGTCGACTATGTCCTGGATGGGGGTGGCACGCCGGCTCCTCAACATGAGGAGCATTCTCCATCTGTACGGGCTGCGGCATCTGCGGACCCGCAACCCGTGTCCTCGGCGGCCCCTGCATCCTCGAGCGCCAGCGCGACGCAGCCAAAAGCAGCACCGATAGCGGCGCCGACCCCGTCGGCGCCTAAGCCCGTCATGGCCAAACCGGCTGCTCCGACACCCGCGCCCAAGCCTGCCTCGCCCGCGCCCAAGTCGTCTGACCTGGGCAAAGCCCCCTGGCTGCGCTCCGACAACCCCGCCGGCGCTCCTGCCACGGGCAAGCTCCCGACCGAGCCCGCGCCCCGAGCGCCCGAGCGCGCGTCCGCTCCCAAGGCTCAGCCCGCCGCGCCGTCTGCGCCATGGGAATCCGAGCAGGTTCCCTACGACGATGCCATGGTTGGCGGTTTTGTTGCCGATGCTGGTGGGGACGATCTGCCTCCGTTCGACGTGCCGGGTGCGGCGTCCGCGCCCAAGTCCGCTGCAACTGCCCCCAAAGAGGAGGACGCTCCTGCAGCTCCCTGGGAGTCCAACTCCGGTGCGGGCGGCCCCTTCGGCCATCAGGGTGCAGCCCCGAGCATCCCGCAGACCGAGGACGAGGCCAAAGCCCTCATCCGCAGCGTCTTTGGCCAGGCCACCATCTTCAAACCGGTGGAGTAACCGTGCGGGCGGGTACGCTGCTCAAGAAGAGATCTCTTTGTCCGGGCGCATCTGTATTTCGGACATGTGTAGTGTGGTGCCGCGTATATCGCATTCGAGCAGACAGGCACGTGACGGTCGGCCTAGGATGCTGAGGTCGATGCGATATGTCGCATGGCTGTCCGTGTACTCGACTTGCTCGGCGTTGACGGTTGCTCCGATTGTAAATAAAGAGCCCAGTTCGGCATCGACAATCTTGGAGTCCTTTATCTTGACCTTGAACTCTTGGTAGAGGGACGGGCTGTTGTAGTAAATGGTTCGGGTTCCGTCGGTGCATTCATCGGTCGTCTCCCATTTGACGACGGGCTGGTCCGAGCTGGCTATCAGCAGTTCTGCTCCAAAAGCTATGGCATGGGTGATGATAACCAGTAATACCCAGACGACAAAGAGATAGAGAACCACATATGCAACGGGGTGTTTTGAGCGGATGTTTTGGAGTACGGCTGGGACATTCACGAGGGCACCTCCAAATCGTCATCTATGACAATCAAATTATACCCAGCCGCCATGCGTGCCGCCTCGAGCAGCGGCTCGGCATTTTGCCATGTAGCCTTGTAGCCCTACGCATAAACTGCCTGGTTCCAGCTCTGCTAGATGTAGCTTGAGATAATTATGCAACCTTGCATAATTCGACCTTGCATAATCTTGGGCGTGCGTCACGCTCAAGGACATGTATATCGACTGAGGTAGCGTGTCCGCCCCGCTTGCTTGCCCCGCGCCGTGGTACGATTTTTGAGTTTGAAAGTCCCGTCGCGCTCCGGCTGCCCTTGCAGCTTGTCGCGCGGCCGCACGTAAAGGAGCCATCATGGCCGGTATGAACATGCAGCAAATGATGAAGCAGGCTCGCAAGATGCAGGAGCAGCTTGCCGCCGCGCAGGAAAACCTTAAGTCCCAGACCGTCGACGCCTCTGCCGGCGGCGGCATGGTCAAGGTGACCGTTAACGGCGAGATGGAGCTCGTCAACCTCACCATCGACCCCGATGCCCTCGATCCCGAGGACGTCGATATGCTGCAGGACATGATCATGGCTGCCGTCAACGAGGCCGTCCGCGGTGTCAACGAGCTCGCCAACAAGCAGATGGGCGCCATCACCGGCGGCCTCAACATCCCGGGCATGCCGTTCTAAGACACGCATATATATGAGTGCCAACCATAGTCTGCAAAAATTGCTCGATGAGCTGGGCCGTCTGCCGGGCATTGGTCCCAAGTCGGCCCAGCGCATCGCCTATTACCTGCTCGAGGCCGATGCCGAGGAGGCGCGCCGCCTGGCCGAGGCTATCCTGGAGGTTAAGCAGGAGGTTCACTTTTGCAGCCGCTGCTTTAACTACGCCACGGCCGACGAGTGCTCCATCTGCCAGGATTCGATGCGCGATACCACTCGCATTTGCGTGGTGGGCGAGCCGCGCGATGTCCAGGCGATTGAGCGCACGGGCAGCTACCACGGTCTCTACCACGTATTGGGCGGCGTGATCAGTCCCATGGACAAGATTGGTCCCGAGCAGTTGCACATTCGTGAGCTGCTGGCACGCTTGGGCCACGAGGACATCCACGAGGTCATCATCGCCACCAACCCCAATATCGAGGGCGAGACCACGGCGAGCTACCTGGCCCGCACTATCAAGCCGCTGGGCGTTGAGGTGTCGCGTCTGGCGAGCGGCCTTCCCGTGGGCGGCGACCTGGAGTATGCCGACGAGCTTACGCTTGGGCGCGCCATCGAGGCCCGTCGCACGATTTAGGTGGCGAGCCTGCTCCTGCCGTATGTCTTCATCGCGACGCACGGGGTAGCCATAATTTCCCCGTGCGACTGTAAGTTTGTTGTGCAACAAAGATGCTTTGTATCCGCTTATCGCATGGATGCTTCCACTCGCATCCTTAATTTGCCCATTCGTTGCGGAACCTTTTGGGTTCGCTGATACACTCAAATATGGATTCGAATGAATGCGCCGCTCCCGAGCGGCGTGTTTTTGTTGGAGGAGAACGCATGCGGCCCGGTGGCACTCAGACAAAGCGCGGCGCCGCGGTGCGCATGCGACGCCGACTGGGCTTGGCGCCGCGGGCGTACGCACTGCTGTCTTGCTCGCTGGTGCTGGTCATAGCTGGCGTTTCTGCCTATGGCATGACCGTGCCGTCCATGATGCAGGCACATGCCGCACGCGAACCGCGCGTGGGGCATGAGGTCAAAAGTGACCTGGGGACCACGACTGGATATGCTTGGGCAAGTGTGGTCGCGCATATTGTGTTTGGCACCGGCGACGCGGACGGCGCCGAGGCCCCGGACAACGAAGTCACGCTTGCCAATGGCAAAACCATCGTGCTCACCAACACCAAGATCATCGATCGGTTGTCCAACAATAGCGTGGCGGCAACGGTGAATAAGGTCGAGCAGCAGAAGGAGCAGGACGCCCAGCAGTCCGGAAAGCCCGGTAGCTCGGATACTTCTGGCTCCGGCTCGGATTCGTCGAGTTCGGGCGGTGGCTCTGGGTCGGGTTCCTCTGCCGGAGGGTCTGGAAACGGCGGCTCGACGGGCGGCAACACTGACAACGATGCAAACTCCGGTGGCCTTTCCGCTGCTGAGGAAGAGAGCATTCACAGCTGGCTTGTGACCAAGTACAACATGCTCGACGGCTATGTTTCTCGTGCCAATGACGTGGTCTCGACCTATAACTCTACGGGAGATCCCAGGCCGTGCGACAGCCTGGTCGGGGAGATGTTTGTCATTCGAGCCGAGTTCGGTCGTCAGACATTCTCGCCCCGGTCAAAGTGGTATCAGCAGTATGCCAATCTGTGGGGCTGTTACACCAACCTATGTCAATGGGTCGGCCATTACGGCGATGATGACGTCGCGCTCGGTAACTTCAACAATAACGTGGCGGCGCTTGCCCTATGATGACCGATCTTGCATCCACCACACCACAATCGCTCGGTCGCGATCCCATGGTCGGCCTGCGCCTGGCGCGTGTCGACGGGTTTGAGCCGGCCATTGCGCTCGGTCAGGACGAACTGCCTGCCTATCTGCGTCGTTTTACGATACTGTTTGCCGACGATGCCACCATGCGCCGTGGCGGTATCGGCCGCGTGACGCGTGCCGTCAACGCCCAAGGCGAGGCCGTGGCACTCAAGCAGCTTATCTTGCCGACGCGCGACGAGTTCGATGACGACGCCGCTTATGAGGCGCTGGTCGCCAAGTTTAAGGCGGCGTTTCGCGAGGAATACGAATGCCATCGCGCCCTTTCGGGCCTTAAAGGCTTTCCCCGCCTGTATGGATGGGGCGAGGTCGACGGTGTGCCTGCGATTGTCATGGAATGGGTCGAGGGCGAGACGCTTGCCCGCCTGCGCCCGCGCCTTGCCGTGGACGATGCCGGCCGCCTGTCGCCGCTCGTGGCCGCTCGCCTGGGCCGCGACCTGTTTGACTTGCTCTGCCGCATGAACCTGGTGGGGGAGGGCTTTGTCCATCGCGACATCTCGCCGGCCAATATTATGGTTCGCACGGCGCGCCTGCCGCTCGACCAACAACTTGCTGAGGGCACGTTCGATTTGTGTCTCATCGACTTTGGCTCGTCGCTGGCGCTCGAGCCCGCCTCTGCGGTGGCGGGAACCGGCGGCAAGGAGTCCTTTACAGAGCGCTACGCCACGTTGCGCCGCGCGACGGTTGCCTACGCTCCGCCCGAGATGCTCACCGACGATATTGCCGACCTGCGCGTTTTGCGCATGTCGCCGGCAATCGACGTGTATGCCGCAGCAAGCACGGTTTACGAGCTCATTGCCGGCGCCGCGCCATACGAAGCCGCGCCGAGCACTTCGGGCACCTCGGGTTCGCGCAAAAAGACGCGCGACATCGCCAGCCCCTACCGTCTCAAGATGGACACGCTGCCCGACTATCCCATTGGTGCCCATGCGCCCGGTTGCGATTTGACTCAGCTGCTTCGTCGTGAGCCCGATGTGGCGCTCGCTGCGGCCGAGCAGGCCCAGCAGCTGGGGCTTGAGCCGGATTCCGAGGAGCTACGCGATGCGCTGGCGTTTGTCGATGCCCAGCTGTTCGACGTGGTGATGGCCTGTCTGTCCAGCCATCAAAAAGATCGTCCCGAGCCGGCGGCGGTCGAGGCGGCGCTCTCGGCGTTTTGTGACCACTATGCGCAAAATGTCGGTCGTTCGCTCCGCGGCGAGCCGCTCACGCCGTGCCCCATGGATGCGTCTGGCCGCGCGGTTCGTCGCGCGCTGATGGTCGGCGCGACGGTCGTCTGTGGCGTGGTTTGGGCTGTGGTCGTGGTTTCGGCCGCGCTGCTGGCGTCGGGCGCTCGCGTGACGGCGACTTTGGGATCGCTCGTGTGGTCTGGGTCGCTACCGGGTATTATTGCCGCACTGGCGTTGGCGCTGCCAGGCATAGCCGGCGTTGCCGCGGGGGCACTTGCGCGCGATCGGCGCTCGGGCTTCCTGCAGGGTGTGCTTGCGCTTTCTGCCTGCGAGGTTCCGGTGCTGGTTGTGGCTGCATGTAGCGTATTTTCCCAACGCGCCGTGATGGGCGGCCTTGTTGCCGCTCTGGTTGCAACCTATACGCTTACGTGGTTTTTGCTTGCGATGGGCTTTGCCTTTGAACTTCCCGTTTCGGCACCGCGACGCACAAAAGCCCAGATGGCGACTCCGCTTGCCGGTGGAGCCGCAGCTGTCCGTACTTTTGGCGGACCTGTCGAAGTATCGTCCGATTCTATTTCTACGACCAAGGAGGCCTAGGTCATGGCATCTCAAGTTGAGCTCACCCCATGCGGGGCCATGTTTGACATCTTTAAGCGCGCAGCGCATCTGAGCCATATCGAGCTGTGCGGCTTGGTGCTTTCGTCCCGTCCGCTCGCCGACGGCCGCAGCCCGCAGAGCCGAGCCGCCGATCGCTCTTGGGTTTCCCGCTTTATCGTTCGCGCGCCGGTCGGCACGCTTCAGCAGCGCTACTTTGCCGAATACGGTACCTCGGCTGCGCGTATTATGTCGCAACTGGCCCTGCGCCAGCGCAATCCCATGGACTCCACGGCTGTAATCAATATGGTGTGCGGTCCTGCAGGTGAACCGATGGTACGCGCGCTCGAAGAGTGCCACCAGGACACGAATCTCTATCGCAACGCGCTCGATCGCCTGTCCCAGGCGGCGGAACTCATGCCCGCCGAGCGCGCCGAGGTCGTGCTGGTGCTGTTTGTCGCCGTCGGTTGTTCGGCGGATGTGCGGTCCTCGGTGAACTATGCCATCGACTACGCGAACGCGACCTGCGGCGGAGGCACATCCACGCCGCGTTCGCTTGGCATGTCGCTGACTGCGGGCGAACGCGAACCCGCCCCGGCGCACCCTTTGGGCTTGCTGCGCGTGCAAAACAGTTTTGTCGTGAGCGCCCCGCGCTGGATTCAGCCGAGTGAGCAGGGTGTTGAGATTGGCGCGCTGGCCACTGGTGAGGGCGATATTACCGACGTCGGCGACGATGTCTCGGCCCGCCATGCCCATATCTGGTGCGATGCTCAAAATATCTGGCACGTCGAGGACTTGTCGTCCACCAACGGAACCGTGGTGGTAAACGGGGCCACGCGCGTTTGCATTCAGGTCGAGCCCGGCCGTTCCGCCCAGCTCAATCCCGGCGACGAGCTCAAGCTCGGCGAATCCACTACCTATGCCATCCTCTTCGGTGCCCTCTAGCCGGCAGTTAAGGACGTTCCTTTTCTGCCGGCACTTGGGGACACTCCTCGGCGCGCCAGAGCCGGTCGCCTGGGGATGGAGAGGCCATTTTGGCCCTTGGCGGTCAGTCGGGGCGAAACTAGAAGATCTTTCCGATTCGCGGCTGTTCATGCTTGTAGAGCATCTAAAACAATAGGATGTTATTCTGGAATATGCCGGGTGCGTGAACTTGCCTGTCTTAGCCTTAATAAGGTATAGGGGAGTTTGGCTCAGGGGTTCCGTGTTGTTCTTCAGCGCAGTATTGTGGGACGGATTTGCTGAGATTGGCGCCTTACACCGCAGAGCGCACGGAAGGCTCTCGATTTGTGTTCTGGCCCCAGAATACAGGGCCTGATACTTACCAACTGTGGCATGGATGTAACATCTGTAGAAATCAACCCTTTTGTTGTCGACCTTTGTAAGAAAAACACTGCCATCAACTCTTTGGATGACGAAACTAGGGTGCTTGAGGGGAGCCTTTACTCCCCTCTGAGAGATGACTCATGTTTTTCGCTTGTCGTTGTGAATCCTCCGTTACTGCCGATTCCGGATGAGATTCCTTATCCCTTCGTTTGAGATGGAGGACAATCGGGTCTGGATAAAACACTTCGTATTCTTAAGGGTGGCGATACGCATTTAGAGAAAAACGGTAAATACTGCTAATAGGGGTGACGACGATGGTGCGGGGGCGACCCGCGATGCTCTCATCAATACGTCGGATACTTGGGAAATCAGGTCTAGATGCATGTATGATGATGCTGTGTGGCTATTCAATTAATCCGCGTTCCGAATGGGTGCAGGGTATAGCTGCGACATCGTATGCTTTTGACCCGGCGCGATACTCAGATATTTCTGAGGCGGTTGACGAAGTTTATACGCACAATGCCGCGCAAGGCGTTTCGGAAGTTTGCACATCTACGTTACGGGCTTAGGTTTCTTCAAGCGAGCAGGCCGGTTGCGTTATTTCGAGCGATTTTTCTTGTCTAGACGACAAAAGGCAAAGGATTTGATGGGTATAAAACGCGGACGTTTGTGGGCGGATGCTCAAATCTATTGTGGCAATCGGGCGGTTGAAAAAGATATTTCAACCGCCCGATTGCCAGGTTCGTCGGAGGAGATGTCCGATTCCGACTCTCTTGTAGGAAGAGCTTGAGATCGTATTGGCCCAAGGCAATCTTAAAGCAGTCTCATTGGCAAATCTTCGCTCCTGTTGTGTTGAGGTGTAAGGTATCAGTGATTGATGTTTTGTGGCGGGTAGATTGGGGCCTTCCTTGATTCGATGCGTTCTCTCGAGGTTCATCAGAGCAAAAGGGGCTTTCGTCTTCATTGCTATCACGGTGATTGGAACCGCTCTCTCCTATGCCATGCCATACGTGAACGGGAAATTCTTAGATTTTCTTCTCGGTAACCGCAGCGAAAGAGACGCCGTACTCTTCGCGCTCCTGGTTGCGTCAATAGGAGTTTTCTCCACCCTCTTTACTTATTTTGCAGGAACACTTTCCATTCGCATAACCACGAGACTTTCCTTTGATCTTCTCAGGGAGGCCGTCTTGCGTTTTGAAAGAGACGATTACTTGGTGAGTCGGACCATCGATCCAGCCTATACAACGCAACGGATTATTTCCGACTCTAGCGTGGTCTCATCCTTCGTTTTGGCGAATTTTATCAGTGCGCCGCTGTCCATTGTAGCCATTCCCATCGTATTGCTTATCATATGGTCAATTGATTCAACTCTCGCGGTGTTTTCCATCATTCTCCTCATCGTGTATTTCTGTGTAATTACTGGGTTGAGGAAACTTTTGTATAGGGTCACGTATGAGAAGAAGGCAAAATACGATGACCCCAATGCTGTGATGCCGACCACCGGGGCGAATAACGGGTTGAAACTTGCTGATCTGGCCGGCGTTGCTTACGATGACCCCAAGTGGGAGCAGCTTCTCGATGAACTCACGGTCAATGACTTGTTCAGCCTTACGGCAGACGGTGGTTACCATACCGTTGGTGTTGAATCCATCGGCCTGTCCGCAACGGAGGACTGTGATGGTCCGACCGGTGTACACAGCAACTACAATCCTGCCGCAGGTCCGAGCTATCCCGGTTCTGTGATGCTGGCTTGCACCTGGAACCAGCCGCTGGCCAAGGCGCGCGGTGAACAGATTGCAAAAGAATGTGCTGAAATCAACTGCGCAGGTTGGTATGCACCTGCAATGAATATCCACCGCAGCGCATTCGGCGGGCGTAACTTTGAATACTATTCCGAGTGCGGCGTTCTCTCCGGGCTGACCGCAGCTGCAGAGGTGTCCGGCGCAACCGAAAATGGTCTGATTTGCTATGTGAAGCATTTTGCCTTCAACGATCAGGACAACTATCGTCAGAATAACATCTGCACATGGCTGAATGAACAGGCTGCCCGCGAAATTTACCTCAAGGCGTTTGAACAGCCGATCAAGGCAGGCGGCATGGGCGTTATGACCTCTATGAATGCGGTCGGTCCTGTCTGGGCCGGTGGCTGTAAGGCTCTTTTGACGAACATTCTGCGTGATGAATGGGGCTTCCATGGCGCTGTCATTACAGACGCAGTCGTCAGCCCATGGTATATGGACGGTAATCTGGCAATTCGTACCGGCGGCACGAAGATGCTGGCGTTTAACATTACGAATGAGTTCTACCGTGATTTGAACTCTGTCGGTACGGTAACGGCTATGCGCAATGCGGCACACGGCACGCTGTATGCATTGGCAAACTCCTTCGCTGTGACGCGTGCGGTAGCTGTGCCGAAGTGGGTAAAGACGACCTACGCAGTGGATGCAGTTGTTGCAATCATCCTTGTCGCTTGGGAAATCTGCGCAATCCGCAAATACCGCAAGGCAAAAAAAGAGGATGAGGGCACTGAACAATAAGATGTCTTATGAAAGATAAAAGGGATACAGCAAAAACAGCCAATCAGGATATAATGCGGTGGATCCGTGAGGGTGGCTTGTTCGTAATTGTATGCAACCTCATTACGGTGTTTAAGTATATATTGCTGCAGTTCCTGCCTGCTGCTTTTGCAAATATGCACAAGGTGTATTTTAGCTGGCCTGGAATCGAAGTGACCATGCTGGGAGCAACCTTTAAATGGAACATTTTAGGCTATGACGCAGAACATGGTGGTTTGCCTTATTTTTGCGCTTATATGATAGCTATGATACTGGGTGAGGTAATCAATTTCCCAATACAAAGAAATGTCGTTTTCCGCAGCAAGGGGAATCTTACCTGGCAGATCGTTTGGTATGCGGTTGCATTTTGCGTAATAACCTGTATTGTAAATTCTATAAACTGCATTTGGGTCGATACTGCTGCGAGATATGTGCCAGATTTTATTTACAATATTGGTACAACGGTATTGAACGGCGG
>ENA-USZI01000176-USZI01000176.1-human-gut-metagenome-genome-assembly--contig:-NODE-176-length-43341-cov-31.187962_pt1 | contig 43341 bp, 38 predicted proteins | sample MGYA00250042_ERZ773532 | MGnify/ENA primary metagenome ERZ773532 (study PRJEB29103, sample SAMN06112036) | human gut metagenome | biome: human gut; feature: ankylosing spondylitis patient; material... | reverse complement strand
GATAGTTTTCTCTATATTCCAGACGAAGGCCCGAAGCCCTTGCGCTTCCGTTTCCTTGTCTAAGTTGTGTAGGATTTCCAGAAAATGATCGACCTTCTCGTCTTCTACCATCGTAAGGATAGCTGAGTTCAAGGTAGGCCAAGCGTGATTGCCGTAATGTGGCTCGCCTGTTTTACTTCCCCGTCCTTGCACGACATCCCAATAGGTAAAACCTTTAAGGTTATTACGGTCCATGATATTGACGATGGTCTCGTAATACGCTTGATTGAAAGATATAAATATCGCTTTCATATAGTTGCTTTTTTATGAGATCGCATACCCGTAGGGAGGCTTTTCTTGCGATGGGCATTCAAGCCTGTTTATAATGGGCATCGTAAGCACCTTACAATGGGCATTGTCACGACCTAACAATGCCCATCGAGGTTTGCTTGGCCTCGGCTTCCCTATGGTACGCAAAGATAATTAATTATTTCGTAATGCCTTTCTTATTTTGCGGCGTCTTCGTTTTACGCCGTTGGCGGCGAATACGGCATAGACCGTCGGAACAATAATCAAGGTAATCAAGGTGGATACGGAAAGACCCCAAGCCACGGTCATACCCATCGAGCGCCACATCTCGGAACCCTCGCCGGTTCCCACCGCCATCGGGATCATACCCAAAACGGTCGTCAATGTTGTCATCAATACCGGGCGAAGACGGGATTTTCCGGCAGTCACTACCGATGTGATAATACCCATGCCACGTTCCCGACATAAGATCGTATAGTCGATCAGCACGATACCGTTTTTAACCACGATACCCATCAACATGATCACGCCGATCAAAGCCATAACGCCCAATGGTGTCTGCGTGACCGCCAATCCCAATACGATACCTGTAAAGGCGAACGGGATAGAGAACATGATCACGAACGGGTCTACCAACGACTCGAACTGGGCAGCCATCACGATGAATACCAAGATGATGATCAATACCATCAAGATACCCAAATCGGTAAATGTATCCTGCTGATCTTCGAATGTTCCACCCAACTGCCAACTTACGTCGGATGGGATATCCATTTGTTTCAACTCGTTCCGGGCGGCGGCAACCAAGTCGCTCAATGCCGCTCCCTTACCCGCTACGGCAGATACGGTGATCACACGCTCACGGTCTTTACGCTCGATGGTCGGGGGAGTCATACGTTCCACTACCTTGCCTAAATCACGGATGCGGATGCCTTTGCCCTCATTGTTATAGATCAAAATATTCTCAAGATCCTCTACGGACTCACGGAACTCTGGGGCGTAACGTACCTTGATATCATACTCATCTCCATCCTCACGATATTTTGAAGCGGTGGAACCATTTACACGGTTTCGGAGATACATAGAGGCGGTTGTTACGTTCAGCCCGTTGATGGCCAGTTTCTCCCGGTCGAAGTCGATCTGGTATTCCGGGATATAATCCTCACGGCTGATATTTACTTGCGAGCATCCTTTTACATTTCTCATACGACGGGCGATCTCATTCGCCACGGCATCCGTCTGGGCGAAATCAAAACCATAGATCTCGATGTTAACCGAGGTCTCTCCACCCATAGAACCTTCCTGCCCTCCGGCGAGTACCTCGAATTTCTTGATCTCGCTGTATTGGGCTAAGTCCTGCCGCATCAACTCGCAAATCTCGGTAAGACCTCTCTCACGGTCGCCCACGCTAGTTAGGTTTATATTGAACTCGATAATATGCGTACCGTTATTGCTTAGCTGGGCGAAGGTATTATCCGTATCCGCCGTACCTTCCGTGAAGTTACTGATTAGGATCTCCGGATATTTCTCACGGAACTTCTTGTCGATGTCGAGAGCTAACTCACGGGTAATATCCTGCCGTGTACCGATCGGCAACTCAATCGTTATGCCGATGCGTGCGTTATCTTGTGTCGGGAAAAATTCCGTCTTGATAACCGGGATCAGCATCATACTGCCGATGAAGATCAGCGTAGCGCCTACGATCACCGTTTTCCGGTGGCGTACGGCCCAGTTCAAGAAGCGTCCGTAACCGCGATCCAAAGCGTTCAATCCCTTTTCGATAGGCGTGAAGAACATCCGGTACAATTTACCCTTCTCCGGTTGCTGGCGTAATAACTGTGAGCAAAGCATCGGGGTCAATGTCAAGGCGCCTACCGTAGAAACGATCATGATGATACTAACGATCCATCCCAACTGCTTAAATAAGATACCCGCCATACCCGTAACCATCGTCAACGGCAAGAACACCGCTAACATCGTAAGGGTGGAGGCGATAACCGAGATAGCCACCTCGTTCGTGGCGTGTACAGCGGCCTGTTTCGGCTGGCTACCCCGCTCGATATGGGTCGTTACGTTCTCCAATACCACGATAGCGTCGTCCACCACCATACCGATAGCGATAGAAAGTGAGCTCAATGAGATAATGTTTAACGTATTGCCCGAGGCCAGCAAATAAGCGAAAGAAGCGATCAAGGAGATCGGGATGGTTAAGATAATGATAAACGTAGCCCTCCAGCGTCCCAAGAACACGAATACCACCAACATAACGATGATAAAGGTAATCATGATCGTCTCTTTCAAGCTATCGATCGTATTCAAGATATTCGTGGAAGTATCCATGATTACGTCCAGCTTCACGTCTGAGGGTAAGCTAGCCTGTATCTCCGGAAGTTTCTGGTGTACCTTCTTGGCGATGTTCACCGAGTTCGCTCCGGACTGTTTCTGTATGACGATCATACCACCTTTCGTGCCGTTGTTGAACGTTTCTTGCGCACGTTCCTCGATACTGTCCTCTACACGGGCCACGTCACGCAGATATACGTTCTTTCCGTTCTGGCTACCGATCACTAGGTCTAGCATCTGCTTAGCGTCCGTGAATTCTCCTTGAACACGCAAGGAGTAGGTATTAGAACCGATATCTACGCTACCTCCCGGTGTATTCCGGTTCTCTTGCGCGATGATGGTAGAGATACCTTCGATGGTCTGGCCGTAAGCCTCCAACTTGTACGGGTCGCAATACACTTGCAACTCACGGATCGGCGTACCGGAGATAGACACGGCACCCACGCCACTGATACGGGCCAATGGGTTGGATACCTTATCGTCCAAGATCTTGTAAAGAGCGTTCGTGCTCTCCTCCGCGGTCACGGAAAGGATCAAGATAGGGATATCGTCCGTACCGAACTTGAAGATGATCGGATTCTCTACGTCATCGGGTAGGGAAGACTCTACCATGTCCAGTTTGTCGCGGACATCGTTTGTGGCGACATCGATATCGATGCCATAATTAAATTCCAACGTTACGATCGATATATTCTCACGGGATTGCGACGTGATATGCTTCAAGTCGCTTACGCTATTCAACACGTTTTCCAAGGGCTTCGAAACATTCATCTCGATATCCGAAGCGCTGGCGCCGGGATAGGCCGTCATCACCATGATGGTGTTCGTCTCTATCTCCGGAAGCAAGTCCACTGATAACCTGCTTAAGGAAAAAAGTCCGAAGATCACGATCGCCACAAATACAAGGGCGGTCGATACGGGCTTTCTTACCGCTGTTCCATATAAACTCATAGTCTGTTATTCGTTTTCGATTTCAACTTCCATACCGTTCGTCAGGCGGCTTTGCCCGGTGATAACCACTTGGTCGCCATCCTCCACTCCGGATATGATCTCATATTTATCACCCATACGGCGTCCTAGCTCCACCTTCTGGTAGGATACCTTGCCGTCTTTGCATACATAGATATACCGGTCGCCGGCGCCTGATTGTTTTACGATAGAGCGATCCGGGGCCACCACGTGATCCATATGGCCGAAACTCATCGTCACCCGGGCGAACATACCCGGTCGCACTCGCTCATCCGAGTTGGCGATCTTGATCTCCACAGGGAACGTGCGGGTAGCGGGATCGATCGTCGGATAAACCAAGTTGACTTTACCCTTGAAAACCTCGTCTCCGTACACATCCAGCCGGATATCTACCTCATGGCCTTTCTTCACTTTCGTAAAAAGACTCTCGGAGACATTCACCATTAATTTGACCGGACGGATTTCCTCCACTGTGTAGATTGGGTTTCCGCCGCTGTACATATCGCCGCTATCGTAGTTGCGGGCAGTTACGATTCCGCTGATCGGGCTTAGCAATTGGGTGTTCTCCACCAAGTTTTTATACGTCTCTCGAGCCACTTCCAAGGAAGTCTTTTGGGCATCCCAAGCGGATTTGGAAGCACCGCCTACCTTATACAACTCGTCGATACGTTTGAACTCGATCTCTTGGTTATCCAATTGTATCTTCGCTTGCTTTAGGCTGGTAGCGTCCATCTTGGCTAATAACTGCCCGGCTTTTACATGGTCGCCTACCTCGGCGAAGATTTTCTCGATACGGAAAGGGTCCATGAAAAAAATGTGTTCGTTTCATAAGCCGTATATTTGAATTGTTGCTTCAAATATACGACTTTTTTTGAATTTGTGAGGAGTATGGGGTAAAAACAAAACCAACTTGTCTGTCTCTTTTTTCATTTTAAATGGAGTATTTCTCTTACTGTACGTTATCTTCTCTTGTTTGTTGAAAATTAGGAAATTTATATGATTTATTTTAGATTGGTAATGATGTAGAAACGAGCGAAACCTTGGGTACTGTCTCGTTTTGTATTAAGTTAATAAAGTACTTATTTTAAATGCGAAAAATGGTATTCTTTTTTTTGAAAAATGTACTTATGGATACTCATTTGCTGTTTTATTATTTACTTTTTACGTATGGTTTTATTACATCAATACTCCATGCGTAGTTAAGATTTGCTTGTGAACCATCAGCAAAAGATCCCGATGTTATTCCAACGAGTTCACCATATTCATTTATAAGTGCTCCTCCACTACTACCGTGGTCTATTAGAGCTGAAATTTGCATCAAATTCTTATCACGCCATTGAGAAATTTCTCCAGATGAAAATGTATTCTCAAGTCCACGAGGACTACCTATCGCATATACTTTCTCCCCTACGTTGGGCTTATATTGGGCTATAGGTATATAATTAGTGTTAGAAACATTGACCCGGAATAAAATGAAATCCTCTTCCTCGCTACTTTTAATTACTTCTGTTACCTTGTAGATTTTATTATCTCCTACAAGTTTGATACCTTCTTCACCAATACCTGTACCTTTGAATACATGGTAATTACTGACAGCTAATCCATATTTATTGATAAAGAAGCCTGAGCCTTGATACATATTGTGTCCATCTGATGTGAAAACCATAAACACAGCGGTATTATAAAGAGTAAAAACTTCAGGTCCCTCAATTTTGTTTTTATTTCTATTGTCACTACTGATAGTAACTGTTGTATTTGTTACTCCATTAGTAGAAATTATTTGTTCAGAATGCTGGGTTCCTTTAGCATTATTAGTACCATGGCCTGATTTATGGGCACAAGAAGTGCATAAGCAAGTGATAGTAAAGAAGAATATAAGAATGTTATTTGTTTTCATTGTGTACAAAAATATTTTTAGGTAGAATATGGATAAGGAAACGCTGATTCTCTTTTTCATCATTTGTTTCACGCATAGAATGAGTATCAAGTTTACCATCTCCACTTCCCGAAATAAGTATTTCACAATTGTTTCCGAATGTAATGTTTGAATCCTCAATCCAAAAACGCATTAGTCCCAATGCTCGTTGATAACTTAATTCATAATTATAAAGAAAATTATCCTTGGATGCTTGGCCCTCTATTATGAGAATATATTGATTCTCACTATGACTTTTTAAAAAGTTTCGTATCTCGCGTCCTGCGGCAGCTAACTGGCGTAATTGTGCATCTTTATCAGTTGTTATCATATCTTTTAAATCTGATTTTCCTGCTGGATAGCGCACTTGAATAGTGAGAACATATTTTTTATAATCAGGGCGATATTGAAAATAATCCCGACTTAGATCTTTGGTTGATTGTTCTACTTTTTTTATTTCTAATAATTGTGTTTCAGTTACTTCCATCCGTTTGTGCAAGAGAACAATGACAAGAACGAATAGAACAAGCATGACAAAGAATAAACTTGTCATAAGGTCTGAGTAACTTGTCCAAAAAAATGATTCCTTTTTCTGAGCCATGATTATACTACTGTAAATTATGTTTTGTAACAGTTAGACCCATTAAACATTCAGATTATTTATAGGAAAGAGAGTAAACACAATATTCATAATACCAACAATTGCGATAATAATCAAAGCTATCCAGCCGGATATTTTCATCCAATTAGGCATGGTATCTTGTGCGTAATTTCTTTCTTTATCATCTAATATGTCTTTGGATGTAATTGACATCAATGATTGTTTTACTGATTGTGATATATCATTTGCCAATTTAACATTAGAATATTCTATTTTATCTATAAGTTTGTCAAGTTGAATAGGAATTGCAGCAATATCTTCTAATCGTTTTGCTACCTGTGGCATGTTAGACATTTGAATATTAAATTGGTCTTTTAATTCTGATGTAAATTGTTCAAGCTCTTCTTGTTCTGTTTTTAATATAGCTTTAAAGACTTCACTTTGTTCAACAAAATATTTATGAAATTCATCAACATTTAAAGATGTGGATTCTCGTATGCTTTGTAATGATTCCTGAAGGATGCGATCTGCATCTGCTGTTGTTTTTGCTATTTCTCCTTTATGACGCCCAAAGAAATCCCGAATTTCTTCAAGTATATGAATCTTATCTACTTGTTCATGGTATAAAGACTCAAAGCGATGAATAGCTTTAGTGTATCCTTCAACATCATTTAAATACAGATTGAATTTTTCTAATTTATCTGTACATTGCTGCAATTCTTCAAGTACACGAACATTTGCTTTAGCCATTTTCATAATATCCATATCATGAACAGCCTTGATAATATCAGCTTGAATTGCATACGATTGATTTACCGCATTAAGAGCGTTACCAAGATTAGTTGTGTTTTGTGCAAATGTGTTGTTGAATTTATTGAGATTTCGAACTAAACTATTAAGAGCTTCTGACGTATTAGAGGGTAATTCTGGAAGAAGTTCAGATTGCATCCAGGCTAAGAATGAGTTTTTTCCATCTTCTTCCTTTAATTTACACTTTTTAAAGAGTAAAGAATTAGCCGTAGTGAGGAGTATTCCACAAATTGAAGCTAACATCGCCCATGCAACACCACTCAAAAGGGAATTAATACCGGAGGCTGCATTTTGTGAAGCATTGTTGATTACTACCTCACCACTACTACTCATAAGTGTCATTATTGCATTAGATTGTAACAAATCCCATAGTCCTATGATTACGCCAGCCATAGTACCTGCTAAGCCCCAATAAAGAGGGATTGGTGTTTGTGTAGCTATGTCATTCTCTACAGAATCACAATGGCGGTCTACGGCATCTTTCAAAAGTCCAAAATCTATGACAGATCCTGAATTTTTTTCTAAATATTTATTAATAGAAGCTATGATTGCCGTAAAAATTCCATTGCCATTTCCATAAATTCCATCTACAAGAGACGTCTCTTCATTGTGCCTCAGATGCCAAGACGCATTGTTTACGAAAATATTACTAAACTGACGCATTCGCGAAAAATTCTTTGTAAAAAAGAATAATTGTATGACAATGATAACAATGATGATTATAGGTACTATTGCGTGCATAATTTATTTATTTTAGAAGGTCAACTGATGCCTTTTTCTTAATAATCCATTTATCCCCATTCTGTTCTACAATTCCAGGAAGAATAAGAGCCATATCCGTTGCCTCAGATTTTGAGCATCCTTTAAATTCAACAGCTAATTCCATATAATCGCTGGATTTTATCATTGGCAATGTCGCTATTGGTTCAAATTCAATAGTTTTTTCCAAGAATTTTACTAAAAAACGTGCGTCCTCATCTTTGTATTCCAACATTTTTTTGAAATAACCTGTTCCACCTTCTCCACTAACAACAGTTCCGAAATACCCGATTTTCACCGCTTGGGGCTTAGCAATGGGTACTTCTGGTGTAGTAACAGGGGGGACAACCTGATTTGACAATATTGTGCTTTTCATTTTAGTCATTTCATCCTCTAAAGATTGAATTTTTCTTTGTAAGGATGAGTATTCAGAATTGGATGCAAATTTAGATACTGAATAGTTGGACTTTGAATTATTATCGGTATGCTTGTATTCACTCAATTTTGACTTAAGAGCTTTAATTTCGTCTCGGTGACAATCTAAACGAAGCTTGTATTTCCCAACTTTTGTTATGGCAGCAATAGCGATAATCAAGCTTATAATTCCTAATCCGCATCCGATAAGAAGCCCCAATGTATTATTGGCTTTGTTTTTTGTAAATGACTTGATATCAGTCTCTATATGATCAATTTTTTGTGTAGTCTTATGAAATTGTGATTCCAAGTCTATAAATTTATCTTTTAAATTATTAACTGAGTCGGTTACAGCGATAACAGATTTGTCTGTTTTACTTTCGCTGTGTGTTAAACTGTCATCATTTTCGGTCTCTTGATTACCGAACCAACTGCCATTGCAACTATATAGGCAAAAAGACATGAATAGCAGTATTGTATATGTTATTGATTTACCAGATTTCATAATAACTGTTTATGATTGTTGCAACTCTTTATATATCTCTGCAGAAATGGCACTAAGAACCCCTTTTATAGGATAAAAGAAAAAGGTTTCTTCTATCATGTCATTATTTTCGGTTTCTTCTTTCCGCTGACTTATTCCTTTTTCTGGCCAATGTATTTAGAAGCGTAGAACAACCAAAAACAATCAGAAACATCCAAGCATAAACCTTTAATTATCAACACATTCTAAAATTTAACACTTTTCGGCTGCTTTTTGATGCTTCCCAAATTTCCACATATTTTTGAGACGTATTTCTGACGTGGAGAATTTGCGGGACTTGTTTTTTGTCACACCGTGCAGACAGTTGACAAGGGTTTACAACCGTTTACGACAAGCGACAATATCCGCCCCGACATTCAGCGACGGTCACATCGTGTAGAAAGGCGACAACCGTTGACTGCCGTTTACATCCGTTCACCACTTCAGGAATACAGGATTGAAGAAATGAACCAGTAAACGATAAAGCAGTATGAAAGCAACCCGAAAATGCAGTTTTTGCGGCAAGTCCTTTGTAACCCGCAGCGGAATGCAAAGGTATTGCAGCGAGGCTTGTCAGGCAGAAGCCAGGCGAGCTAGAATGACACAGAAGAACAACCTCTTCAAGGCCGTCCGGCCAATCATGGAGATACAGCATCAGGAGTATCTCACCTTTTCCAAAGCAGCCATACTCATGGGCTGTTCCCGACAGTACATCTATAAACTTGTAGCCATGGGCAAGCTGAAAGCCTCACGCATCAGCAACCGCATGGCATTCATCCGCAGAGCCGACATCGAACGGATGCTGGAGGGAAATCCCTACCACCGCATCCTGCCCGGCAGCACTTCCACACCGAAAAAATCCGCTTCATCTTCCTTTCCGGGCAAAAAAGAAAAAAGGGAAAAGGGAGGCGATGAGATTTTGGACTTCTATTCCGGTGAAGAGGTAATGTCCCTTTATAAAGTCAAGCAGTCATGGCTCTATACCACCGCCAAACGCAACCGCATCCCCATCTGCCGCATCGCTGGAAAGAACTATTACAGCAAGAAGCATGTTGACGAGTTCTTCGGCGTTGCAGTTGATATGGACAGTATTACCGACTGGCTCCTGACTGAAGAAGCGGAAGAGCAGTTCGGCATGAAGCCTGCCGCACTCCGGGCATACGCCTACCGGCACAGGATACCGACCAAAAGAGAATACGGCCGCACCTATTACTCCAAGTCCCATCTGGACGAACTCCGCAGGACTGACCTTGTGAACGACGAGCGTTATTACACCGTGGAACAGGTCCGGCAGATTTACGGGCTTTCCTCAGCCAACATCTGCCATATCGTCAAGGTTAAGCACATCGAAAAGATAAAGGTCGGCGTGAAGAACCTGCTTCTGCGCTCCGACGTGGAGCGTGTCATGGCTGAAAGGAACAAATAACCGCAAGCAACCGCCATTACCCGAAAATTATTTCAAAATGATTGTCGTGGAGATATTCACGGCTGTTTCACGTTGTTCCTTTGCCACCGTGAACACGGAGACACCTCCGGAAATGTACAACCAGTTAAAACATCATCAATATGAGTAAATGCAAGACAGTAACCTTGCGCAAGCGCAAGATCAAGAACGGTACACAGTATTCGCTGTGTCTGGACTATTATCCCGGCTACCGTGACAACACCACCATGAAAGTAATAACACGTGAAGCTCTGGGTATTTACATTTTTGCTAAACCTGCCAACCAGCAGGAGCGTGACTTCAACGCACGCATGATGAAGAAGGCAGAGATACTCCGCAACAGGCGTTACGAAGCCATCTTCAACGAGAACAACGGCTTCTTTGACAAGGCCAGGATGAAAGGGGATTTCCTCGCCTACTTCAAGGAACTAGCAGACAGAAGGAATATCAAGTGGCAGCACGTCTACAAACACTTTGAACGGTTTGTAAATGGCAAATGCACCTTTGAAGAGGTGGACGTGGACTTGTGCCGCAAGTTCATGGAGTACCTGCTGAACGCTCCCCAGACCATACATACCAACCAAAAGCTGCATATCAATTCTGCGGCGGGCTACTGGTCGGCTTTCCGTGCCGTCCTGCACACGGCCTACCGTGACAGGAAGATAAAGGAGAATCCCAACGGCTTTCTGGACCGCATCGAGAGTATTCCCACCATGAGAGAGCATCTGAGCCAGGAGGAACTGATACGGCTTGCCGAAACGCCATGCGAGGAAGAGGTTCTGAAAAGAGCTTTCCTTTTCGCCTGCCTGACGGGATTGCGGAAGAGCGACATCAGTCAGCTTACCTGGCAGCAGATACAGCCGTACACCAACGGCAAGATGTTTGTGACCACCCGTATGCAGAAGACGAAGCAGATCGTACACAACCCCATCAGTGATGAAGCCTACGGACTGCTCGGGGAACGGCATGAAGGACTTATCTTCGAGGGCTTCAAGGACAAGATGCTGCAGGGCCCCCTGAAGCGTTGGCTGTCGGCGGCAGGCATAACCAAGAAGATAACCTTCCATTGCACCCGGCATTCATTCGGAAGCCTGCACGTGGAAATGGGTACGGACATGGCTGTCATACAAGCCTATCTGGGACACAAGAACATTACCACCACACAAATCTATTCCAAGATGGCAGCACAGCAGATGTGTGACGTGGTGGACAAGATAACCCTGAAACGCAAGGAGGCATAGGCCTGTTTCAGGGCATTCAGGGGGAGCGGTTATTGCGTGCAGGCTTTAACCGCTCCCTCAGTTTCTGATGGCACCATTCCTTAAAAAGTCATTATCGTATGATATTTTGGTATGATTCCGGACTTTTGGTGAAAAACATTGAAAAAGAAACCGCCAACCAAGACTAATGAGCAATAATTGGAAGAATACCATTAAATTTGCAAAGACCTGACAGTTACAAGTAATAACCGAAAAAAACGATATGGAACCAACGATAAAGGACAAATACATCATTCTGGGATTCATCGGCGTTGCCATCTGCCTGATTTCCTTTTTTATCACATTGATTGTCTCCGCAAGTTTCAATCAGGACAATTTTGTAAGGCTGATAGTCTTTGTATGCAGCAACATTCTCGGCTGGCTGTTCTATCTCTCTTTCCAGACGGTCATTTTCGACTCATACGAGATCTGGAAACTTAAGTCCGGCAAGAAAAAGGCATCTGCCGGAATCATAAAGGCTCAGGAAGAACAGCCACAGGATGCGAATGAACTTGCAGCTCCGACATCGATACCGACAGGCGGGGAAGCAACCCCGGATATAAAACCGATAGAGATTGCCATTGCCCCGGAACTTCACGAAAAGAACCGTGCCAGCTATGAGGACAGACAGAAGCAGGAAGAGGCGGAACGGATCCGCATGGTCATGGAGTACATCCACTTCGTCATGCCCCGTATTGCCGACAAGGAGACCGTCAACCATATCTGTGCCGAGGTCAACAAGTGGATGTGCCTTCACAGCTACAAGCCCAAGCCGATAACAGGACGGCTGACCCGGGAGATTACCAACATTCCGCTCCGCCATTTCGTGTGGAACATCTCCGAGCGTTTCATGTACAAGAAATACTACAACGGGGACAACCGTGCCAATTTTATCAAGACCCTTTTTCCACGTGAGTTTGCCGACACGGATATAGCGACCATAAAGAACTTCAAGGTCGATCCGTCAAAGACGCTGATTCCCATTGACGAACCCGAAAACGGCTGTCTGGACTTCCATTATCCCGAAGATTATGCACGGGAAGTGAACAGTTGACCGTTTTCCGGGGATATAACAACAATAACGACAAGTATCAGGCAACACGTAACAGCCTGTATTCCATTATTTCCCGAATAACTTTGCCCGTCATTCACGGTTGGGCATCGTTATTCGGGAATTATTTTGCAATGACCTTTCGTGAAGATATTCACGGTCATATCATTGCGGTCCTTTGCGCCAAGCCTTACAAAAGAGGCGAGTACGCAAATGGAAAAAACAGTGATTACATTCAACGACCTTCCCGAGGTCGTAGCCCAGCTTCGGGACGAAGTGATGAGCTTGAGAAGCCTGCTTGCCGAGCAGCGCAGTGTGAACAATGCAAAGGCGGTGGACACCCATGTCCCCATGTCCGTGGATGAAGCGGCGGAATATCTCGGTATTCCCAAGGGAACGCTCTACATGAAACTGTCGGACGGAAGCATTCCGGCCACCAAGCCCGGCAAACGCTATTGCCTTTACCGTGACGAACTGGACAGATGGCTGGAATCCTCCCGCAAGAATCCCGTACCCCTGTCCGATGAGGAACTCAGCGAATCCATGTCCTCCTCCCACCGTCGCAAGCCCGGTCAACGTAACTGGTAAGAGCCATGGAAGAGGACAAGAACTATATCAGCATGATACATGGCGACCTGACGAGGGCAGCCCAGATGCAGAACGGTATGCCGGAAAATATCGGTGTGATGAGCATAAAGACCGCCAACCGGACCATACTTGAAGCATCGCAGCTGCCCACGCCCCGTGCGTTGTGGGACAGTTTCTGGTACGAGGGGGAACTGTCCTGCCTCTTTGCGGATTCCAACGTGGGGAAATCCATCCTTGCCGTGCAGATAGCCGACCGTATCGCCCGGACTGACAACGTGCTTTATCTGGACTTTGAACTCTCTGAAAAGCAGTTCCAGCTCCGCTATACCGACGAGTACGGAAAGCCTTACACCTTTCCCGAAAGGCTGTACCGGGTATCGCTTGACTGCGACGCCCTTCTGGATGCCGACTTTGAAGGGACAATCATCGGCAGCATCGAACAGATGGCACAGCAGACCCGCTGCAGGATCTTCATCGTTGACAACCTTACTTACCTGTGCTGTGCCATGGAGAAAGGCGATGCGGCGGGACGGCTGATGATACAGCTCAACAATCTCAAAAAGAGATACGGGCTTTCCATCCTTGTCCTGGCACACACACCCAAGCGTTCACTGGACTGTCCCATCACGTCCAACGACCTTGCCGGAAGCAAGCGGCTCTACAATTTCTTTGACAGCGTGTTTGTCATCGGGAAAAGCGCACTGGACGGAGAACTCCGCTATGTGAAGCAGCTCAAGGTCCGTTACGGGACATTCTCGTACGATGCCGACAATGTGATTGTCTATGAGATTGAGAAAACGGACGCCTTCCTGCAATTCGTGTTCAGGGGCTATTCAACCGAAAAGGAACACCTGAAGAAACCGGGTGACAACGAATCGGGACAAAGGGATTGCCTTATCCTGCAACTGTCCCAATCAGGGAAGTCAGTCCGGGAGATAGCCTCGCAGGTCAATTGCGGCAAGTCCACCGTCAGCCGGATAATCCAGCGCAGCAAGGAGGACAGGAACGCGGCCGTCCCGGGTGTCCCGCTGTCCCGTCCCAAGGAGAACGGGACAATGGGACAGGTGGGACAGCATGGGACAGATGGGACAAGCGGGACAGCAGGAGAAGCAAGGCAGGCGGATCTGTTTGCAGGACATGAAAAGGAGGACAAGCCATGAAAAAGCAGCCTGCACACGGCTGTATGACAGCCGACCGTATCATTTACAGGACATGGGAGCATACAAACCGGGCCCTGATTTTCCAGAGTGTCCCGGGGTGTCCCAAGTGTCCCACTGTCCCAGCCTTTAGGGGGCGGGACAGTGGGACAGCGGGACAAACAGTAGAAAACCAATCATCAAAAAAAGTCATGAGCAACTATTCATTACAGAAATATAAAGGAACGTCAACACGGCATACCTGTCCGAATTGCGGGGACAGACGTTCCTTTGCCTACTACGTGGACGAAAGCGGTACGCCCCTTCACCCGTCAGTCGGCAGATGCAACCACGAAAGCGGCTGCGGGTATCATTATACGCCCAAACAGTATTTTCACGACCACCCCGAATGCCGGACCGCCGGTGGTTTCTCTTCCAGCAGGCAATGTATGGCGCAGAAGCCCAAGCAACCGCTGCAACAGACAGCCATCGGTTACATACCGCCACACTATGTGGAGAAATCGCAGAGCTTGCATAGCAACTTCTGCCGTTTCCTTTCAGTACTGCTTGATTCCTATTACGGCAGCAAGGCAAAGGAAGTGCTGGAACGGTTGATGGAGGATTACCGTCTGGGAGCTACCCGTGACGGTGCGGTCATCTTCTGGCAGATTGACCGGGAGAACAAGGTACGGACAGGCAAGGTGATGCAGTACAATCCCGGGGACGGACACCGTGTAAAGGACGGACAGACATCGGCAGTGAACTGGATACACAGCATACTGAAAAGGCAACGGGTACTGGCGGAGGGATGGCAGCTTTCCCAATGCCTTTTCGGGGAACACCTGTTGAGTGTCTATCCTGACAAGGTGGCGGTTCTGGTGGAATCCGAGAAGAGTGCCGTTATCGGTTCCTCCCTCTTCCCCGGTTATGTATGGCTGGCGGCAGGAGGCAAAAGCCAGTTGCGGGAGGAAAAGCTCCGTGTGCTGACCGGGCGGACCGTGCTTCTCTTTCCGGATGCCGATGCCTATGCCGAATGGAAAGAGCGTGCCGACGGCATGACCTTCTGCAAGGTGATGGTGTCTGACCTCATAGAGAAGAACGCAACGCCGGAGCAGAAAGCGGCACATATTGACATAGCCGACTGGATAATTTTCCAGATACGGGAAAGCAGGATAAATTGTACAGCCGACCATCTGGTGGAAGCGGAAAGAATCCTGCAAAGGATGATAGAAAAGAACCCCGCCCTTCAAAAGCTGATAGATGATCTGGGGCTTGTGCTGGTCGGTGCATCCTCAATCGGCAGCGGTGACGGAAACCCTCCTTAATGGAGGAGAGCGGAAACCGGAGGTTGTAGTGTATGGACAATGGCTTGCCATTGATATAGCCCACTATAACTACACGCTCCGCTTTCGTAGTTGTGGGCTCTCCCGAGGGGCTGGGCTTTGCCCCGTCCCACTTAGGACTTTGCCCTAAGAACCCCGAGCAAAGAGTGACCCTCTCTTTGCAATCTCCGCTTATGGGTTACACCCCTAAGAACCCTGTACGGTTATGAGCGGACATCAGCTAACAATTTTAGTCAGACAACCAGAATCAAAATTTAAGAATATGGCAACAAAATCAAGCATACATATCAAGCCCTGCAGAGTCACATCAAGCGGGTCTCATAACCGGAGAACTGCCGAGTACATGCGCAATATCGGCAAGTCTCAAATCTACATCGTGCCCGAACTGACTGCCGGTAACGAGCAGTGGATAAACCCGGGCTTCGGCAATCCCGACCTGCAGGCGCACTATGACTACATCAAGCGGATGGTCAAGGAAAAGACAGGCCGTGCGATGCAGGAGAAGGAACGTGAACGCAAAGGCAAGAACGGGAAAATCACCAAGGTGGCGGGATGCTCACCAATCCGTGAAGGCGTGTTGCTCATCAGACCGGACACGACACTGGCAGATGTGTGCAAGTTTGGCGAGGAGTGCCGGAGACGCTGGGGCATCACTCCTCTCCAGATCTTCCTGCACAAGGATGAGGGGCACTGGCTGAACGGTCAGCCGGAAGCGGAAGACAGGGAGAGTTTCAAAGTCGGCGAAAGATGGTTCAAGCCGAATTACCATGCCCATATCGTTTTTGACTGGATGAACCATGACACAGGCAAGAGCCGCAAGCTCAATGACGAGGATATGACAGAAATGCAGAATCTGGCATCCGACATACTTCTGATGGAGCGTGGGCAGTCAAAGGCTGTTACAGGCAAGGAACATCAGGAACGTAACGACTTTATCATTGGGAAGCAGAAGGAGGAAATGAAGCGGCTTGATGCCACGAGGCAATACCGGGAGCATCAGCTGGAAATGGCAAACAAAAAGATGCAGGAAACGGAAAATATTACCAATGCCCTTATCGAAAAGGCAAATGAAAAGGAACGGCAGAGTGAAGACCTTGACAGGGCTATCAGCGAGAAACGCTCCAGACTGAACAAGGAAAAAGGAAGCGAGCTTCTGAACGCCGCTGTCGGCTGGGCTACCGGGAAGTCAAAAGCCCTGAAAAATGAAATAGAGGATTTGCGCTGTGAGATTTCCACGCACGAGGAAACCATCGAACGGTTGCAGGATAAAATCCAGACCATACAGAACGACCATAGCCGTGAGCTGATGCAACTGGAGACTAAATACCGGTCCGAACTGAACCGCAAGGAAACGGAACATGCACAGGAAACCACAAGGCTTAAAAACCGGATTGCATGGCAAAGCCATATCATCGGTTGTCTCAGTTTCCTGCTGCTTAAAACGAGCGACATCTTCCGTAAGGCGGTACACAGTATCATCCGTTTCGCCCGTGATTATTACAAACCACGTTTTGACACGGAACAGGTATCTGACATCAAGAGTGCCCTTAACCTGTTCGGGGATGACAGACAATCACATCAGGCGGCAGGGGATTTCCTGTACTTTACTGCCAGGCAAAAGGGTGAATTTGACAACCGGGAGCAAATCAAAGCCAGACGGGAGGTTGACAATGTGGTGGAAGGAAATTATGACCAGCAGCAGAAAAGAGGATTTTCGATGAGAAGATAGCTCATAAGAGAATAACTAATAATATTGTATGAATTTGATGTACAATCGAATAAAAAACGTAACTTTGTAAATATGTCAAAGGAGAATATGGCTAAAAATACAGATAAACAAGCAATTGAAAACATGTCGGATAACTTTCGTGGTTATGCGACATTGCTTCGCAAAATCAAGCAACGGGTACTGATAGCCCAGCAAAGGGCGATTTATGCTGCCAATGAAGAAATGCTCAGGATGTATTGGGATATTGGCGGCATGTTGCAGCAAAGTCAGGATGCAGACGGCTGGGGCAAGAAAACCTTGCAACGGCTGGCTGTGGATTTGAAGAATGATTATTCCGAGATAAAGGGCTTTTCTGTACGTAATATGCAGTGCATGATACAGTTCTTCAACGAATATAATCAGGAACTTACGATGGTAAAAAGGGCAGTTTCTCCAATTGCGAAATCAGTGATTTCGCAATTGGATGAATATAATTTCACCCTCCCCATCAAGCATCTGGATTGGACGCACAATCTTGTATTGATAAAGCAGGTCAAAGATATTCGTGCACGCTATTGGTACATGGTGCAGAGCATTACCAATCACTGGACGACACGCTATCTGCAAGAAGCCATCAAACTTGATGATTATGGCAAGCATGGAGCGTTGGCTAACAATTTCACAGAAACCCTGCCTGTTCCGGAAGCAGATGATGTGAAATCAATGCTCAAAGATCCATATATATTTGATATGCTGACTTTCACAGAGCAATACAATGAGCGTGACGTGGAAATCGGTTTGGTAAAGCATGTGGAGAAATTCCTTGTAGAAATGGGGGCAGGATTCGCTTTCATGGGACGACAGTATCACATAGAGGTGTCAGGTGATGATTATTATATTGACATATTGATGTATAACGCCTTTCTGCACCGTTACTTAGTAATCGAATTAAAAGATACAGAGTTCATGCCGGAATATATCGGCAAACTGAATTTCTACTGCTCTGCCGTAGATGATATTCTTTGCCGGGAAGGAGATAACCGGACTATCGGACTGCTGCTTTGTAAGAGTAAAGACCGTATCAAAGCAGAATATGCCTTGCGTGATATTCAGAAGCCTATCGGAATTTCCGATTATGAATTAGGACAAGCCTTGCCTAAAGACTTCCGAGGCAGTTTGCCTACGATTGAAGAAATCGAGAAAGAACTGGAATCTAACAGGGAATGAACAAAATACACAAAAACATTAAATCATATTACAATCTTATGTTAAAGAAATTGTTACTTGCTTCATGCTTGTTTGTTTCAATAAACATCCAGGCTCAGAATGCCGATGTACGAATCGGACAGCTTATCAATGAAAGTAATTGGTTTGAATTGGAACATGAGTTGAAAGCAACTCCGGCTAATTCCATATCGCCATTTTTACGGCAGTTGGCTACAGCCATGACACATCATTATTTCAACAGACCGGATTCGGCATGTACCGTACTTGCTGATCTGCTGAACAATCATCAGCAAGAGTTGGGGGATCGAACCATGAGTATGGTTGTTCTGTTAAGTACTAATCTGACAAGAATCGGCCATTACAATGATGCAGCCGGACTGCTACAGAATATCTATGACCAACTGGCAGCTATGGGAACTGACAGTACCCTAACCGAACCATATAAAGCCCAAGCACAGCAGTATCGTGCTCTGGCTGCTTGCGATCCTCTTTATCAACCGCTTTACAAATCGGATGAATACCGTATCCCGATGGTAATTGGTGATAAAGATGGGCAACGCTCCATTGAGATGAATGGAAGTATCAATGGAAAAGAAGGGCGTTTCCTGTTCGATACAGGAGCCGGCGGGAACCTGATAACTCCCAAATTGGCAAGGGCATATGGATTGCGTTCTTTGGATACAGACATCACTGTAGGAGGTATTGGGGGGATGAAGCAGGGAGGCTATGCCATTGCAGACACGTTGCGTATCGGCGGGTTGACTTGGCTGAATGTGCCTTTTGCTGTAATTGATACCCAAACAGGGCATGAAGAAGCCGATAAGTATAATGAAAAATTTCAGCTTCCCCCTGTTATCGGACTTCCTGTCATGCTATGTATGCAGGAAATTCAATTGGACTTTGCACACCGAGAAATTATTATCCCGGCTATACCTACTCCTAATCCACTGGGCAAAAGTAATCTCATACGTACTGATACAGAAGGATTGCAGTTAAAAACACCCGATGAAACCGGGAATCATGTCTATTTCCATTTTGATACAGGCTGTTACTACACTTATATGCAGCCTACCTGGTACAACCGTCACAAAAAAGAAGTGGATTCAGCCGGTGTACCAGATTCACTTCGTATGGCAGGAATTGGAGGAGTATCAATTACCCGCACTTATAAGTTGCCGTATATGAAAATCCGTATAGGAAATGGCACAGCAATGATTGATTCAGTCAATGTGAATACAGGTATTGATTTGCATTCTGGACAAGTGAAGACAACTTCCTTTTCCGATGGCGCAGAAGACGGTGTGCTCGGCTTAAACGCACTGGAAAAGTTCTCCAAAGTGATTATCAACTTAAAGGATATGTATATGGAAGCTATTCCATTTACAGAGAAACAGTAAACGCATTATATTCAATAGAATTTAAGGGAGAACCTGACGGTAATGTACCGAACGATTCTCCCTTTTCTTTTACTCTTCAAAAAAGCAGCAGAAGGACACCCTGTTTATGGACTATGAAACACTGGATTCTGACCCGGAATCCCTTTGCGGTGATGAACGGCAAAAGTTTGATGCGCTGTTCGCCCCGGTCAAAACCACCAATACGACCGATATTCCTACCCATTTGAAAACGATTCAGCAGGAATGGAAGAAACGCGGCCTCTCCTTTGTAGAAGATGATAAGATTCGTCTCGTCTCCGTGGTCCTGCACGATCAGTTCTCTGAAACGGACAATTCTCTTATGATCGGTCATGTCGGCGTTATGCTTCCCACATCGGATGCAGTATATTTCGTCGAAAAGGTCGCTTTTCAGGAGCCGTATCGCTTGTTGAAGTTCAAAAATCGAACCGAGTTGAGCGATTATCTGATGCTGAAATACGACAACTCGTGGGGACAGGATACTGCCCACACCTTTATTATGGAAAATTCAGACCTGATGGACGGCTGGCGCATTCTTGACGAACAGAAAGACGCAAGCTAAAAGCATCGCATTCGTTGGGAGCCGTCCAATCTGACAGATCATTCGCCCTCTGATACCAAAAAGACGCTGCAACCTCTTACCCAGAGGCGGCAGCGTCCTTTTTATATCGGAATATTTTGTTCGCAGGGGAACTCCGGGCTTATGACAGAGTATGTATAATGTGCAGAGCCATATCAGCATTTTCTTTGTCCACAAACACCTCTGTGACATACCTCGGTTTTATGCCGAGAGTTCCAATTCTCGCTTGGTCAAATGTGTTATGCCGATTGACATCTTTGGATTTGCAATAGAATTTAATTCCAGCTGCCGCCAACGCATCCGTGATGCGATTGCATTGGTAAGGGTCAGAAACTGTTGCAACTAGCGATTTGAAAAAATGTTCTAACATAAAGAGACCTCCTTGTATACACTCTAATCTCGTACAAAGCCATCCGGCACATAATGGTCGCTGTATCCATTCGGGAGCTGTTCCAACGGTTCGCCGTCAACTTGATATGTCAGGTACATCTCAACAGGCAGGAACGTCTGAATCAAGGAATCTTTCTCATTTTTCAGTGGATTCTTCCAGATTCTTTCGGTACTGTGCCGGACTGACACCATACTCTTTCTTGAATACCCGGCTAAAATAGAGTGGGTTATCATACCCTACGATCTCTGCAATTTCTCCAATATTGTATTCGGTGTTCTCCAATAAGCTTTGTGCATTTACCATCCGAAGGGACAGGATGTATTGTGCAGGGCTTATTTTCATGTACAGCTTAAAATTACGGATAAACCAGTTCGTACTGATATGCAGCGATTCTGCGTAATCGTCCACACTGACCTTTGTGTTATAGTTCTCGTTAAAGTAGGCAACGGCGGCTTCGATTTCTTCGGGGATGCTTGTAGTTGTTTTCTCGCTTTCCTGCTGTTGCCTGCTTACTAAAAGCAGAATGATGTTGAAGAGAGAAGCAATATAGTCTTCATAGCCATATTCACATTGTTGCAGTTCCCGGATGATCTTTCGGAACAGCATTTTGTAATCCGGCAGTGTGCCGCTGTAAAAAACGTGCTTGTCCAAGGGTATTCCGTGATAGTTCAGGATGTTTTTGACATCGTATCCTGTAAAGTGAATCCAGAACACCTCTGGATGATCTTCTACATAGTAGACATACTTCTGGATTTCTTTCGGCTGATAAAGCACCATGTGTCCAGAAGTCACCACTTCCTCAACACCATCGAACCAGAAATGTGCTTTACCAGATGCCACATAGAGGATTTGATAGTCTCTGCGACCCTTTGCCCAAAAAGTAGGTAGCTTAGGGCGTTTTTTCAAGCGATAAGTGCCGCAACTGCCTACGACCAGCGGCTTTGAGTAGTCTTTGAAATCCAAACGGGAGTTGTTCAAATATCCTGAGTTGAAATACATCCCTGCGTCCTCCTCATCTTCAGAGATTTTACAGTGATTTGGGAAATGTTCTATCAAAAAATTACAAACTCTTTGATTTTGTGCATATTCTGTTCCATCTTGTCTATATCTTTTCGTTCCATTAGATTCTATAATATTTTCAGACGGAACGCAAGAGATTTGGGCAACTTGCGTAATGAGAATTCCAGTCTGAAGTGCGCAGCAGATTGGTCGCGCCCACACAAAACAAGCAAGATGGGAGAAAGCACAATGACTGAAAAACGTTATCTAAAGTGGTATAATAAAGTCGGCTATGGTTCAGGCGATATTGCAGGCAACGTGGTGTATGCATTCCTGTCCTCCTTCGTCATGATCTATCTGACCAACACCGTTGGCCTGAACCCCGGTATTGTCGGCACTCTGATTGCAGTTTCCAAACTGCTGGACGGTGTGACGGACATTTTCTTTGGTTCTTTGATTGACAAAACGCATTCTAAGATGGGCAAAGCCCGTCCTTGGATGCTGTACGGCTACATTGGCTGTGCCATTACGCTGGTGGCAATTTTCGCCATCCCGACCAATCTGGGACAGTTTGCACAGTACGCATGGTTCCTGATCGCATATACTCTGCTGAACGCTGTATTCTACACTGCCAACAACATTGCTTACTCTGCACTGACTGCTCTCGTCACGAAGAACAGTGCCGAACAGGTCGAGATGGGTTCTTGGCGTTTCATGTTCGCCTTTGCCACCAGCCTGCTCATCCAGTCCATCACGCTGGGTGCTGTTACGGCATTGGGCGGTGGTGCTGCCGGTTGGCGCACTGTTGCAATCATCTACGCCATCATCGGTCTGCTTGTCAACACCCTCTCCGTTTTCTCCGTGAAGGAACTGCCGGAAGGCGAATTGGTGGATACCACCGACAAAAAGGAAATCGAGCAGGACGAAAAGTACAATCTGGTTCAGGCTGCAAAGCTGCTTGCTGGTAACAAATATTATATGATGATTTGCGTCACCTACATTTTGCAGCAGATCTACGGTGCCATGATCAGCATGGGCACCTACTATGCAACCTACATCCTTGGCAACCAGAATCTGTTCGGTGTATTCTCTTGGGCAATCAACATTCCTCTGATCATCGCACTGGTGTTCACCCCGACCTTGGTTGCAAAGTGGAATGGAATGTATAAGCTGAATGTAATGAGCTATACTCTGGCAACGATTTCTCGTGCACTGGTTGCTGTAGCTGGTTACATGGGCAGCGGCAATGTGACCTTGATGCTGCTCTTTACTGCAATCGCAGCTCTTGGTCAGGGTCCTTGGCAGGGCGATATGAACGCTGTGATCGCAGCCTGCTCTGAGTACACTTGGCTGACGAAGCACAAGCGTGTGGACGGAACGATGTACTCCTGCACTTCTCTCGGTGTGAAGCTGGGCGGCGGTCTGGGTACTGCCATCACCGGCTGGCTGCTGGCAGCAAGCCATTTTGACAGCGCTCTGACCGTTCAGCCGGATTCCTGCATCAATATGCTGAAGATCATGTATCTGGTGATCCCGTTTGCTCTGGATGCCATCATCACCTTCATTCTCTCTCGTATGAAGGTCGAAGAAGCAAATGAAAAGCTGCGTGCAGCAGACTGATAACAAGCCATTATCATTTCTCCTTCATCTGCTGTTCCCCGGAGGAATCCAGCGATTCCTCCGGGGAGGCTGGAGAAATATTATAAAATTATAAAAGGTAAATGAGGAAATACTATGGCTGCATTTGATTTTGCAAAAGTAAAAGACCCCACCTTTTTCAAGGAAAACGTGCTGAATGCTCATGCAAGTTTCCGTACTTACGCTTCCCGCGAAGAATATCGGACAGGCTCCTCTTCTTTGGCGCTGAAGCTGGACGGTATCTGGAAATTCGCCTACGCAAAGAACTACACCAGTGCCATCCCCGGCTTTGAAAAGACAGATTACGATTGCAGCGGCTGGGATGACATGCATGTTCCGGCACACATCCAGATGGAGGGCTACGACATTCCCCAGTACGCGAATATTCAGTATCCGTGGGATGGCCGTGAAGAAGTACAGCCGGGTGAGATCCCGCAGCGGTTCAATCCGGTGGCAAGCTATGTAAAATACTTCGAGCTGCCGGAATCCATGCAGGGCAAGCCCGTCCACATCGAGTTCGAGGGTGTGGAAAGCGGCATGGCTCTTTGGCTGAACGGGTCTTATGTGGGCTACACCGAGGACAGCTTCTCCGCACACGCATTCGACCTGACTCCCTATCTCCAGCCGGGCGTGAACAAACTTGCTGTGCAGGTGTTCAAGTGGACTTCCTCCAGCTGGTGCGAAGATCAGGACTTCTTCCGCTTCTCCGGCATCTTCCGCAGCGTGTGGCTGTACGCCATCCCCACCGTGCATCTGGAAGATATATCCGTCAAAACGCTGTTTGCCGGGGATGATTTTACTCATTCCACGCTGGAAGTTGCATTGCAGGTGGAGGGTAAGGGCGCAGCTCGTCTGACCCTGCGCCGCAGTGAACTGGAAGTGTTCTCCGAAAAAATCGCACTGAACGGCGGTTCTGCTCTGTTCAGCCATGCGGTGGAGAATCCCCACCTGTGGAGTGCAGAGGACCTGGCTCTGTATGAACTGGAAATCGAGCTGCTGGACAATGCAGGCCATCTGGTAGAGGTGACCGGGCAGAAAGTCGGTTTCCGCAAGTTCGAGTTGAAGAACAATCGGATGCTGCTCAACGGCAAGCGCATCGTGTTCAAGGGTGCCAACCGTCATGAGTTCAGCTCCATTACGGGTCGTGCTGTGGGCGTACACACCCATGAGGAACTGCTTCGTGATATCATCACCATGAAGCAGAACAACATCAATGCCATCCGTACCAGCCATTACCAGAATCAGGATGCACTGTACGACCTGTGCGACGAGTATGGTCTGTATCTGATCGCAGAGAACAATCTGGAATCCCATGGCACATGGGACATCCATCAGGCGGGCATTCGCGGCATCGAGGGCGTTTTGCCCAATGATAAGCCGGAGTGGAAAGCTGTCTTGTTTGACCGCATGAATTCCACTTACCAGCGTGACAAAAACCATCCTGCTGTTCTGATCTGGTCTCTGGGCAACGAATCGTTTGGCGGTGAGACCCTGCTCCAGATGGCAGAGATGGTCCGCCGCTTTGATGACACCCGTCTGGTGCATTACGAAGGTGTGGTCAATGATCCCCGCTTCCTCGAAACCACCGATATCGAGAGCCATATGTACAGCACGGTCAAGGACATTAAAGAGTATCTGGCACAGGGCGATAAGCGGCCTTATATCGAGTGCGAATACTCTCATGCTATGGGCAACTCCAACGGTGCTTTGCACAAGTACACGGAACTTGCCGACCAGAAGGACTGCGGCTATCAGGGCGGCTTCATCTGGGATTACATCGACCAGTCCATCTGGAAAAAAGACCGCTACGGCAAGTGGTTCCAAGCCTACGGCGGCGACTTCGGTGAGCGTCCTACCGACTATAATTTCAGCGGAAACGGCATTGCCTACGGTGGTGACCGTGCTCCTTCTCCCAAGATGCAGGAGGTCAAGTTCTGCTATCAGAACATCGCCATTTCCATCGACAACTCTGGCTTTGAAGTCTGGAACAAGAACCTGTTCACCTCTACGGATGCTTTCGACTGCGTTGCTCTGCTGCATCGTGATGGAAAGCTGTATCAGCAGCAGAAACTGACCAATATTGATGTTGCTCCCGAAGAGCGTTCCAGCTTCCCGCTGCCGTTTATGGTTCCTGCGCTCCCCGGTGAATATGCAGTGACCATCAGCTTCCGTTTGAAGGAGGACACCAGCTGGGCAAAGAAGGGTCATGAAGTCGCCTTTGGACAGGGTGTGATCGCTGTGGTTCGTTCCATTCCCAGCAAGAAGGTCACGCCGTTTACCGTTACGCACGGTACACACAACATCGGTGTCCGTGGTGAGAATTTCGATGTTTTGTTCTCCGATCTGAACGGCGGTCTGACTTCCTACCGCTATGCCGGCAAGGAGATGATTCAGGAGATTCCCCGTCCCAACTTCTGGCGCGCTCCCACCGACAACGACTGCGGCAACAACATGGGCGGCGTTCGCGGTCAGTGGAAGCTGGCAAGCCTGTACGCTACCGCCAAGGGCATCGGCAAGGAGATCCCATCTGTTCACGGCGGCACCATTCTCCAGAACCCCACCTGCGAGGTGGAAGCCGACAGCGTGGTCGTGACCTATCTCTATAACCTCCAGACCAGCCCCGCAGCAGAGTGCAGCCTGCAGTACCGTGTGTTCGGTGATGGCCGCATCCAGACCACCCTGCACTATGACCCGGTGGAAGGACTTGTAGCAATGCCGGAGTTCGGCGTACTGTTCAAGATCGACGCTGACTACGACACGGTGGAGTGGTACGGAAACGGCCCTGCGGAGACCTACTGGGATCGTCAGCATGGTGCAAAGCTGGGCATTTACCAGAACAAGGTTGCAGACAACATGGCGCAGTACCTTGTGCCGCAGGAGTGTGGCGCAAAGACCGCTGTGCGCTGGGCAAAGGTAGTGGACCGCAAGGGTCGCGGGCTGCTGTTTACCGCGGATGCCGCAAAGCCCATGTTCTTCTCTGCGCTGCCCTACACTCCCCATGAAATGGAGAGTGCCAAGCATCCTTACGAGCTGCCCCCGGTCCATTACACGGTCATCCGTGCTATGGGCGAGCAGATGGGCGTCGGCGGGGATGACAGCTGGGGTGCCAATGTCCACCCGGAGTATATTCCTGATGTAACCAAGCCTGTGGAGTTCACCTTTACGTTCCGTGGCATCTGATGATTGCCCGCAAATGAGGTGTTCTCTGTGAAAAAACGAAAGATCAGCCTGAATCTGAACCAGCCGAACTAGCATCCCTTGTTGGAGAACGGATCAGAAAGATCCGCAAAGAAGAGGGGTTAAGCCTAGAGCTTTTTGCTTTAAGCCATCAATGAGCCACCAGCTACTTTCCCTTATCCCGATGAAGTCATTGACCGTCTGGCACGGGCATTTTACCCGGCCATCCTTGCCTGCTGGAACAGCGAGGAAGGACAGCGGTCACTTGTCGGGGCGGAGGCCCCTCCATCTTGCTAACGCAAGACCGTTCGGTCGCTTAAAAGCCCCACTGGGGCTTTCATTGCTCCGCTGCGCTGCGCAAACGCGAGCTTGCCTATGGCAGGCGGAACAGGTTCATCACACTACCAGCAAAGAGAAACAGGGCGTTCCCGATGGGGAACGCCCTGCTGTACATATCGCTATCGTCTGTGGTCTTTGGCAGGGTGCGTCCGGGTGGACGCACCCTGTTTTTGTTTCATCGTGGTTGGGTGTACATCAAACCGCATCACCGCAACTCCTTATAGGTTTCTTCCGGCACCGGCTCGCACCACTCGTTAGAGGTGCCTTCGCCGGGTACTTCCACTGCCAGATGAGAGAACCAGCAATCGGGTGCAGCACCGTGCCAGTGCTTGACCTCCGGGGGAATGTTCAACACATCGCCCGGATGCAGCTCCTGCGGCGCCTTGCCCCATTCCTGATAGTAGCCCCGGCCTGCCACGCAGACAAGGATCTGCCCACCGCCCTTTGCGGCATGGTGGATGTGCCAGTTGTTCCGGCAGCCCGGCTCAAAGGTGACGTTGTAAATGCCAACCTGTGCGGTGGACAAGGGTGCCAGATAGCTTTTTCCGCTGAAATATTGTGCAAAACCGTCGTTGGATGCACCGATGGGGAACACCATTTCACTCTGGTGCTTTGCCTTGGCATCCTCTGCAGCGTCCTCTGCCCAGACTTCCTTTGCCATACGGAAAGCCGCCCACGCCTTGGGCCAACCCACATAAAACGCCGCATGGGTCAGGATCTCTGCAATCTCAGTCCGGGTAATACCGTTGTTTTTCGCTGCCGTCAGGTGATACCGAAACGAGGAGTCCGTCAGTCCCTGCGCCATCAGTGCCACCACCGTCACAAGGCTGCGGTCCCGGAGGGAGAGTTTATCCTCTCGGCTCCACACCTGCCCGAATAGTACCTCATCGTTAAGTTCCGCAAATTTTGGCGCAAATTCGCCCAGAGCATCCCGCCCTGCTGTCTGTTTCACTGCCATTATACGTTCCTTCCCATCTCGTAAGCCTGTGCCATGGCAGGCGTACCGCACACTGCACCCGGCTCGTAAACGCCACATGCTACAAGGACTCCCTTTTCCGCGGCACCTTCCACGCAGTCTGCATAGCCCCGGAAGCAGGCCAGCGTAGTATCTGCAGAGGATTTTTCCTCGTCTGCCATGGTGGTGATGTAGTAGAATTCCTTGTCTTTGACCTCAAGCCACCGTGCCACGGTACGGTCGATCACTGCCTTCAACTGGGCACTGATGGAGTAGAAGTATACCGGGCTTGCCAGCACAATGACATCGGCATCGATCATCTTTTGCAGGATGTCTGCCATATCATCCTTGTGGACGCAAGCTCCACCGTGGGTGCTGCAGTAGTAGCAGCCGGAACAGGGAGCCGCCTTTTTCTCAGCGACCCGGATCTTTTCTGCTTTGTGCCCGGCATCCTGTGCTCCACGCAGAAATTCGTCGCATAGAATATCAGAGTTACCGCCCTTCCGGGGACTGCCAGACAAAATCAATACCTTCTTGCTCATAGGAACCTCCTTGACAGCGGAGTGCATCCGCATTATGATGTTGATAAAGTTTGATTTTATCATACAACTTAAATCGTACTTTAAGTCAAGGGCTTTTTGAAAAAAACGGAGGTTTCAGATGATCTATACCGTAGGTGAAATGGCACAAAAGCTGGGCGTACCTGCCTCCACCCTGCGCTACTACGACAAAGAAGGGTTACTTCCCTTTGTGGAGCGTTCCTCCGGCGGCATTCGGATGTTCCGGGAAGCCGACTTCGAGTGGCTGCAGGTCATCCGCTGCATGAAAAAAGCCGGAATGTCCATCAAGGATATCCGGCAGTATATTGAGCTTTCCATGCAGGGAGACGACACCATTGACACCCGGCTGGAAATGTTCCGGCATCAGCGCGAGGTGCTCACCCAGCAAATCCAGCAGTTACAGCACACGCTGGAGACCGTGGAGTATAAATGCTGGTTCTATGAAGCCGCCAAAGCCGCTGGGACAGTGGATGTCCCCGGTGCGATGACCGATGCGGATGTACCTGATCAGTTCCGTACCATCCGACAGGAGCTGCGGGGACAGAAGATTCCGAATGGCGAAAAATAAGAAATGCCGTTCCAGTTGCTTTTGGAACGGCATTTCTCTTAATCTTCTAACCCATGGCTCCCGGTTACGTTTTTCAAGTATCCCTCCGGGTCACCGTTCAAAATCAAGTCCGCATAGCCCAGCGGATCATTGTAGATGATGTAATCCAATTCCGACCTCTGTGCTATAGTCACGTCCAGCGCATTCTCGACCCCGGTGCAGTCGATGGAGATCATTCTCCCATCCCGGAGCAGCAGTTCCACGCACCCGGTGTCCATGTTGAAATGACAAGCACTTGCATCGTACTTCATGTTCGTTTCCTCCTGAAATCATATTGTGGCTTATGTCGGTCAATCTATGATTTCGGATTTCATCTTCCACGGACACCTACATGGAACTTGTCGGGGCAAAGCCCCTCCATCTGCTAACGCAGACCGTTCCATCGCTTAAAAGCCCCACTGGGGCTTTCATTGCTTCGCAAACGCTAATTTTCTGAAGAAAACAAATAATCCGAACCCATCTCCTATCGGAAACAAGTTCGGATTATTTTTGTTTGGTCCACCTGACGCATCAACAGACGAACTTTCGTCTTTACGTTTCGCCGATGTGCTTTTTCATTGATGGGCCATTTGTTTTGTCCAAAAAGCTGTTCACCACATAATTGTAATCGAATTGCAATCGTTTGTAAACAGAAAAATCCCCCGCCAGCATTCCACTTTGGACTGCCAGCGGGGGATTTTCTATGCCTTATTCAGTTGTTCGGCAAGTTAGTGTACCTGCTTTTTCAGGTTTTCCATCACTCCGTCTGCCTGGATTGCAGCCTGAGTAAAGCTGTTGTTGTTCCACCATGCGATCAGGGCGGTGACCGTGGTGATGCCGGCGGTCACAAGCTGCTCCACGGTACTGCTTTCAATTGGGATGATGGGTTTTCCCATTGCAGAAAGCATCTGATTGGTAAGAGCCAGCAGCAGGCAAGCGGTACGGACGATAGTTGCGGTCGAGATTTTAAAGTTACCCATAATTCATTCCTCCATGTTGTCCTGTTCGGACTTCTGTTTCAGGATTTCAATAGCCCCGGTCAGTTCCTTTGGAATCGGCACCCCCATCAGGCCAGCATTCTCAATGATGGACAGCGTCTCGTTTGCGATGAACGCGATCACGGTAGCGTCCCGGATAAAATTAGACCCCATCACCGTGTCGAGGTGGCAGGCCACCAGCACGATCAGCAGGGTTACACCTTTGCGGCACAGCCCCTTCCACCCGGCGCGGGATTCCAGTGTGCCGTCTTTGCTCTTCGGGCTGGCGTGGAAAACCCCGGCGACCACAAGCCCCGTGATGTAATCGACTGCCATGAACAGGATCAGCGTCGAAAGTGCCGCATCCCATCCGCCGAATTGACTTGCGATCAGACTGCCGATTACTCCAACCATGGTGCAAATTCCATTCTTCACTACATCACCCATCTGCTTTTTACCTCCCGCACATCGACGTGGACAAAACCGTCCGCGTGGTATCGTCCAATGCCTCCCTTGCCGGGAAGCAGTGTTTCGACGTAGGCCGCCAGCGTGTCCACCGACACGCCAGCGATCCAGATGTCAGCCGCCTTGCCATAAAGGTGCTGGCTGTACTTGGCCGCCTTCTTCTGCTTGGCGTTGTGGCTGGCAGTGCGGAAAGCACTGTTGATGTTCACAGCCTTGCCGAAGTGATCCCGGATTTTTTGCAGTAGAGCCACAAGCTCGTCATCAATAAAGATTGGGTCGCTGCCGTCTTTGCACTTGAACTCCCGGACGTGGAAGTTCTTGCTCAGAGCCTTGCTCCCATCCTTCGCATAGGAATAGGCTTTAATCGCCATTGTTGTTTTCTCCTTTCTGGCTCAATGCCATTTGCAGCCGCTCGACCCACACTCAGCCACCAGCACTGCAAATTCGCCGCGCTCTGCGGTCGTGTCCGCACTACTGGTTTCCAGCCGGGTCATCAGCCTTTCGCACAAATCAGGCCAGCCCATCGGTTAGTCCCGCTCCTTCTGCTTTGCGGCCAGCAGGCCGGTCAGTTCCGTGTAGTGCCCATCGGTCAGCTTGCCAGCAGCGTAGAAGATATCGATCTTCTCAGCCAGACCGTCGATGGTGCCGCGCTGGATCATGCGCTTGCAGGTACGATACAGAACCATTTCAGATGATTTAGACATAATGTTTTTCCTCCCTATCAGGTGTTATCAGCGTTATCGGTGTCGTCCGTATCGGAGACACCCAGTTCCAACATGGTGATGCGATACTCCTGATCGACCACCATTTCGTCCGTGTCGCTCTGTGCAGCTTTCAGGGCCGTCACCGTTTCCGGCAGCTGTTCCAGCTCCTGCTGCTTCTTGGCTGCAGCTTCTTTTTCTGCCCGGGTGGGCAGGCTGCATTTTTTCCAGATAATCATGTGAATCCCTCCTTACTGGAATGCACCGGAAACAGAATCGATATAGCCGCCCTCGCCGCTTGCGCCGCGCTCCACGCTGATGCGGAAATTGAACGCCGCTCCGGCAGAAGCGGTTTGATTTTCAAAGACGATGTTCATGCCCTTGCGGACTTCTGCCGTCACGTCCTGCCAGACCGGAGAATCATCCAGCGCGTTGTTGGTTGCTTCCGCCTTGAACGCGGCATCATTCGGGATGGATCCCGACACCTGCAAGATCGCCACAGTAATGTCACCATCCACGGCCAGCGGGGTGGTCAGGGTCACACTTGCACTGGTAACGCTCTTGGTGAACGTTGCGTTCAGGCTGGTGCTCTCCTTGCCATCGTTCGCGGTGATCTTAATGGTATGGGAGCCGTTCAGGATGCGCAGGAAGCCGTCGGCGGTGCTGGCCTGTTCAAAGGTCAGCGCAGTACCGCTTGCAAGGCCGGTGCGGGTGGCAGTGGTCTTTCCGTCCAGCTTTTCGGCGACAGTCAGCGTGTCGCCGTCGGCATCGGTAACGGTATAGGCGAAGCTGAAGGGTGCGTTCTTCTCTCCCAAACTCGTGGAGCTGGCGTTGATGGCCGGGGCCACATTGTATCTGACCGTGCGTATAGCGGACGTGGTGTAGCCAGACTCCAGGCCCTCGGTGTCGTATGCCTTGACCCGATACATCACGGTGGACCAGCCGTTGGTGATGGTGTCGGTGTAGGTCAGCGCGTTGCCCTTGTACACCTGCGTGTAGGCGGAGCCACCATCGGTGCTGCGCTCCAGAATGTAGCCGCTCAGGTTGCCATCGCTGTCACTGGCCGCAGTCCACGAGATCACCAGCGTGCTGCCGCCCTTGACATCCTTCGGAACCGCGATTGACGGCGGCGCAGACGGGGCGTTGTTGTTGACCACCGTTACCCGCGAGCTTGTGCGCCAGCCAGACTCCAGACCCTCGGTGTCGTATGCCTTGACGCGGTACATCACGGACGTGGTGCCGAAGGCGATGCTGTCCGTGGTGCTGGTGGCCGTACCCTGATAAATCCGACTCCACGACCAGCCGCCGTCGGTCGAACGCTCTACCTTGTAGCCGGCGAGATTGCTCTCAGCATCATAGCTTTTTTCCCACGAGATTGAGATGTTCGTGCCGCCCATGATGGACGAAGGAACGGAAATATTCCACGGAGTCGAGGGCGCGGTGTTAGTCGAGACCGTGCCATCATCAGATACCAAGAGAGTAGAGGGCAAAATCAAAGCGGGGCGAACACCACAGGAGTGGTAGTTCCAGCGGCCGGCGTCGTAGTAGCCCTCGGTGTTGACGGCCCAGACGCTGCCTTGATTGTTGGTGTGCGGAGAGCGCAGCCACCACATGGCAGTGCCGCTGCCGTTGTAGGCGACACGCTTGCTGTTGCCGCCAGAGCCGCTTCCAAAGTACGCCAGCCGGATACCATCCTTGGGGAAATTGCGATCGTCGCTGGTCGTCAAGCCAACTTCATAGCCGGACAACAGGAATACTTTGGTGGAAAGACCATTTGCGCCGGTGGCAAGGCTGCCGTCCCCGCCGCCTGTGCCGTTCAGGTACGGGATTTTTACCTGCTTAATAGCTGCCCGGATGTCGCTGTCGATGAGGTTGTAGAACGTTCCGTTCAGGTATGTGTGGATGCTGGAATCCTTGTAGGAGTTATTGTTGCCGAACGTGTACGTTGTGTAGATGTCCTTCATCAGCAGCCAAGTACCGTTGCAGCTATCGTCATAGACGCTGGACGGCTTGCCCTGATGCACGATGATGAAATCTTTGGCCGCACCGTTGACTTTGATTTTGACGATGCTGCCAACGGCCTTTGCGCCTAATCTTACATTTGCCATAAAAATTCACCTCCTTACTCAAAATTCAATCCTTGACAGATCGGCGTTCCACACACCTGTCACGGTCAAGCCGTCCAGCGACTCAAAGGTGACGGAGAACGGATTTGCCGTTACGTCGGTCGCGATCTTCAATTGAAGGATATCGATATCCGCCTGCATCTTTGCAGCGGCGATGCGCAAGTCTTTGTGAGACTCCGGGGACAGGTCGTGCTCCTGAATCCGCTCTTCGACAAACAGCTGCAAGCTCTGCATCTCAGCGCTCAGATTGATCACGATCTCCGCATCCCGGGAGATCACGATCACCACAGTGAAAACGAACTCAAACTCCTGATCGGTGGAAGCCGCCGGGATCTCGACACCGCGGTCATCCTGCACGAGGAGCAGGAGCGTATCTTCTGCCGCCCCGGTCTGCCGCCCGAAGAGGGCAATCTGATGCAGGGTGTAGGTATCCTCCGCGCCGGTAATGCGAATCTTCACGCGGCGGGCAGCGCTGCCGTTTTCTTCAACAGACTTGATTCCCAGCAGCTCAAGCGCATGCCGCTCGCCGGTGACGTCGGTCTGCGCGTGGAGCACAGCGGCATTTGCAAGACCGCTTCCTCCGACAGCCTGCGTAATCGTGAGCTGCTTGCCCGATACGGCATCCATCAGCAGCTCAATGCCGGCATCGGTATAAGCCAGCGTTTCCCAACTCATTGCGTGTCCTCCTTTTTGATTTCAGGCATCCGCACCGATGCAAGGATTCTTGTGCCGCAGGGTGCGGCAGCAATGTATCCTTCTGGCGGATTCCGAGGTTCTGCTACATAGGTTATTTTTTCGAGATGAGCTGTCAGCCTTTTTGTGTATCCCAGAAGATTTTCTATCTCATCTACCGTTCGATACTGCACTTCTGCATCGGTGATGTTTGCTCGAAGCCGCCAGTGTCCAGGTGTTCCGTCATAGTCGTACCATTCCACAATCTCAGAGTTTGGATAGATTGCAGAAATCGCCTGCTTCACCGCCCACTCAGTGCCGCAATACCGCCGCACCTCCATGGCCGTCTTGATAACTCTGCGCTTGGTTTCGACGGGGTAATCATCCCTGTACCAGTCCACCTTGAACTGCACCGCTAGAATATCCAGAATGTTCTCCGGGACAGAATCAATGGCCGTGTAGACAAAGACTTTGCGGACCGCTTCCAGCTCCCTCTTTTGCCGCTCCCGGAATACTGCGTCCAGCACTTTCACCCAATGCTGCTCTGCAATGCCGGGCGGCAGGCCCTCGATCAGGCCTGTATCTTGGAGTTTAATCATCCTCGATTCCTCCGTAGACAATGTTGCAGCTTGCCATCTTCGCCACCTGGATTTCAGATACTTTCGTGTCCACCGGGGCTGTCAGCTTCGGTCGTTTCGCTCCTGCCTCCCGAACGCGCATGATAAGCTCCGCCGGGTCAATATCCCGACCGATTTTTCTCTGCCACGTCTGGTAGCTCTCCACCGCCTGCTTCACATTCGCTTGGATTGTGTAAGCGTTCTTCGCATTGCTGGATGCAATGTAATAGGTTAGGTCGATGTTGTATGGCACTTCCGCCGGGGGCGTTCCGACCACCAGATCACCCATCGGTTTCTTTACCTCCGCAAAATACCGTTCCAGCTCCCGACATTCCTCCGTGGTAGGCAAGCGACCATTTGCCAGTAGGAAATAGATGTAGATGGTATAACCATCCTCGCAGATAATCTTCGTATCCGAAATATCGCTGCGCCAGCTCTTTGTGAAATACTCATACAGATCATGCGGTCCCGCCACCGACGTGTTAGACGGTGCGAGGTACGCCCGCTCTGTAAGGGAATCGTCGCTTTCCGTTTCGGTTCCTCCGCTGGTAGCCGATACATTCGCCACGGCGGCAACATACGGAATTGGATCCACAAGCACGTTGACCTCGCCAGCCGCAATGCCGGTGCTGTCTGCGCCAGCATTCGCCGCCACCGCCGGAACATCCACCGTCAGCTCGCCCGCCGGAATCTCTGCATACTCCGACGTGTAGAAGTACCGTTTGTCCGCCGTGCGCACCTGCACTCCTTCCGGGATGCTGGTGACACCGGTTCTTTCAGCGGACAGGGTAAACCGCAGCACCGTCGTGGCACATCCAGCCTGCAGCCGTTCCGCGCCCACCAGAGCAGCCACGTTGTCAAGATTGGTGCCTGTGCTGGTTGGGAGCAGCTGTGCTTTCAGGGCTGCCGTCGCGTACTCGATCACATGGTGGGAGCGGTGCGCCAGCGTCAGCAGGAGAAGCCGCGCCTCATTGCATCGTGCCAACGGGGTGCTTTCCGTTCCGTCAAGCTCCTTGTCGAACTTTGCATATAGGGCTTTGCAGTCCTCGACCGCCTCTTCCAGCGTTTCCGCTCCGTCAATGTTGATCTCAGGAATGTTCTCAAACTCTTTGATTTTAGACAAGCTCGTACACCACCTTCGGGATCACTTCGCCCTGTTTCAGTTTGCTTTCCAGCCAGTCCACCCGTACCACCTGTACGCGGGGTTCAAATTCTGCTGTGCGTTCCGTCACCTCCCGCACATACAGGGCCTTTGCCACTTCCATGGGCTTATCAAGAAAAACGCCTTGGTCAATGCCAAGGCTTCGGTCTCCCTCCTGACTGCCAAGAGGGGTTGAGTACAGCGTGCGCAAGCACTGGGTAACATCCTGTACTTCTTCCTGCGCTGCACTGTCTTCGGACAGAGCAAGCACCGTGCTGCTGATGTCGATCATCCCACATACTCCTTTATCGTCAGGTTCACCTTACACTGCACCAGCAGGCCATGCTTTATCACAGCATCCCAGCTGTCGCTCATGCTGGTAATGGTGAACCTGTTTTTTGACAATGGGGCAAAACCGATGATGAAATAATGGACTTCTCCGTTTTCCGTCATCTGCTTCAACCGATTCAGCATCTTCCTCGGATTCACGCCGTGGTCGGCATCAAGCAGAATGTCGCAGGTGTACTCCATGAGCTTTGGAGCGATGTACTCCGACTTTGCCTTTCCGCCGATCACTTCATGGTCCACCCACTTTGCGCCGGAAGTCCCCTTGAAGTTGGAGAGCGTCAGCGTCCGCAGGTGTCCCACGGAGAATATCACGTCTCCGAAAATTCCCACATACATATCAGCACCTCCTTACACGGGCGGAGTAGTGTCGCCAGAGAGGCTATCCTTGTGCGTGTGGTTCACCAAGGACTTGCCGGACACCACCACGTCGCCACCGCCGCCGGTGATGTTCACCGTTCCGGCACTGGCCGTGATGGTGCTGGCGGACAGTTCCATGGTTCCCGCGGCCTTGATGGTGATCCCCGCCGGGGAGTTGATCGTAACCGCCCCGCTTTTGCCCACCGTTACCGTTGCACCGCCCACTTTTATTTCCAGACTTTCGGCTTCGAGGATTTTCTTTCCCTTCACCTTATCCGTCAGTTTCTTTGCGTCTGCATCGAACTTTCGGTACGCCTCTCCGTTCTTGTTGGAATACTCCTTGCGGTAGATCCCCTTCTTGCCCTCTGCCGGTTTGATTTTCACGTTCCAGATCGTACCCAGCACGACAGCGTCTTCCGGGCTGTCTCCCGGGTGCAGAACCGCCACGAGGTCTTCCACCTCCGGCATACGGTATTCCCGATTGGAAATGAACGGCACTTTCTCGGTTACAGTATCGTCCCGATCCGGGTAGTGGACTTCACACAAACCGTTCTCGTAGTCGATGGAACTCACATAGCCGATTCTGAACTCACTCATGCAAATTCCTCCTGTTCTACCTTGCTGGCCTTGATCTGCGTTTTGTAGCCGCCGGAGGGAGAATAGCTGTGCTCCATCTCGTCGATGAAGTATTTTCCGGCCATTTTCCCAAAACCCACCACATTGATGCACTGGGCAGACGCTCCCACCGGGTAGCCCGGAACAGTAAAGCTGATGGTTGTTGCGCCGTGGTTGGCGTTTTTCAGCTTTGCAATCAGCCGGGCTTTTGCATCCGCCTCACTGCTTACCTTGCCGGATAGTTTCAGCTGCCGTTCCTCGGTACCAACCTTGACGTTGATGTTGATCTTCTTTTGCTTGTTTGTGTAGGTGTACACGCCGCCGGTGTATGTCCCGGTCAGCTTTGTGTTCCACTTAAAGCTGCCCTCTTCCACGCATAGAGCGGTCTTGTCTGTGAGCGGAGCCACCTCGTATACCGTCCACACGGCATCCTTGGCCTTGTACTTTTCCCGGTCATACACCCACAGCTTTTCCGTGTATACCTTGATAACCAGCGCATAGGTGTCGCAGAGGTCCTGCAAAAACGCGCTATCCGTTGCATCCTGCTCCTTTGCGTCAATGTCGTGGTCGTCACCGTCGAACTTCAATTCCAGCCCGTACCGTCCGGCGATTTCCTCCGCAATCTTCTTCACGCTGGTTTTCTTCCATGTGAAGGTACGGTTTCGTTCGCTGAAACTGGTGTCGTTCGGCTTTGCCACGCCGCCCATCGTCAGCGTATCCGGGGTACTGGAAAAGCTCAGATCGTCCAGCACAAAAGCACCGCACTCGGCACTGTAATCCCGGTAGCCACTGCCGACGCCGCCGATGTTCCAGTTCTTGACGGCAATGGTTGGGTAGAGTTTCACGCCCTTCTTCGGCATCCAGTCGTTTTTCCACTTCTCGGCTCTGGCGTTTACCGTGATGCTCACGCTGTCGCTCTGAGATGCAGCCACATCCGTATACCGAAAACTTTCAACGTCAGGGGCGATCTCTTCCGAAATATCTTCGTTCTCATATTTCAGCAGGATTGCTGCCTGTCTTCCTTTGGGTCTCGCTGCTGTCAACAACATATCAGGCACCTGCTTTCCATGGCGGCAGGGTGCCGCTCTTTTCAGTTGGGAGGTCTGGTGTTGACAGCACCGTCCCGGAATCGAACCGAGTAATCTCGATATACTCAGGGTTTGCCTGCATCAGCCAGTCGGTTTTCAGCTCGCTGCCATACACGTTGTAGGCGATCTGATCCCATGTGTCGCCGGACTTCGTTGTGTAATCAAGTGCCATATTGTGTGCGCCTCTTTTCACGTTCGTACCGTTCCACATACTCGCAGAACTTCTCGTAGCCCTCATCCAGCAGAGACCGCAGATCGTTTGCATCCATGCTGCCGTAGATCACAAAGTTCGGAGCGTAAACGTAGGTGTTGCCGCTGGAACTGGTGTAGCTTCTCTGGTAGCCACCGCCGCCGGAGCTTTCGCCCTGCCCGGAAGAACCAGAGCCGCCGATGTCCGGCACGCTCACTTCCTGCTGCCGGTTCTGCAGGTTCTCCATCATGGCAAGGTTCTGCCTTGTCAGCTCAGGATCACCCGCCGTCGGGAACAGGGACACATTGCTCAGGTCGTAGTTATCCAGATTGGACAGCCGCTCAAGCTGTGCCTGCGCCACGTCCGCCCTGCGGACAAGGCTCAGTGCCTGTTGCACTCCGGAATTATCCAGCGCCTTCTGTGCCGTTGCATTGCCCGATGCAGCCGCACCTTCCAGTGCATCCGCCGCATAGTTGGCAAGTTCCGTCGTGCGCCGGAATGCCACGCCAAAATCGGACCCTTGGAACATGGCCGATACAATAGGAACGCCCAGCATCTTGCCAGCCTGCATCCATGTGTCGATGTTCTGCTCACGCTGAGAGCGGCGGAAGCTGATGATTGCTTCGGTGCCTGCCTCACCAGCCAGAGACGGCCCATTTGTAAAGCCGCCGTCTGCAAACTTCGGCAGGGTCACTTCGGTCAGGTTGAAACCGAACTGCTTTCCGCGCAGGCCGGGCACCCAGTCTGGAACCGTGAAGTTGATCTTGTTCAGCGTGCGGATGATTGCGTTCGCCACGTTCACGACAACGCTGACAATGCCCTTCACCAGCCCGATGATGCCCAGCACCACAGGCTCCACCACCGGCAGCAGCTTACCGATCACGTCAATTACCGTCTTGATGGCATTTACGAGAATCGTACCCACCAGACTGACGACGGTAGAAAGCAGCGGCATGACCGCCGGGATGCCCTGGTTCACAACAAAGCCGAACACCTCAACCAACAGCGGTTTGATGTGGTTCACGCCGAGGTCTACGATCTGGCTGAATACCCCCGCAAAGGACTGGATTAGCGGCATGACTGTCTGGATGGCAGGCATTGCCGCCGAGAACACGTCGCCCAGATTCAGGCCGCCGATGTTGAAGCCAGACAATTTCTGCTGGATGCTCTGCAGCCCTTCGGGGGTAGTGAGCTGGCCGAAGACCTGTTTGATTTTGTCTCCAATGCCAGAGATTTTCCCGGTGAACGCATCAAAGACGGCAAGGCCACCCTCACCAAATATCTGGCCGACGATGTTCCGCACATCTTCAAAATGGTCGCCCAGCAGGGAGACCACCGCAACCATGGTTCCAAGGCTTGTAATCGCCGGGCCGAAGGTTCCAAGCAGTGACATAAAGCCACCGCCCAGCTTTCCAGCCACAGCACCAATGCCGCCCGTCAGGTTCAAGCCACCTTTGCCAAAGACAGCCTTTGCACCAGCACCAAGGACATTTCCGATAGTTGCCGTCGCCGTGCCCGCCGGGTTCGCCGCTGCGATCATGGCGTTCACTGCATTGGTCGGAATGTTCGCCACGTTGTTGATGTAGCCAGTCGCCCCGAAGATTTTCCCAGCAACAGCCTGCATCGGCTTCTTCTTCCCGCTCGTCAACGCATCTGAGTTCAAAGCGCCGATCGCGCCGCCTGCCAAAGAACTCAACCGTCCGGCAATGCCGCCCTGTCCAGAGCTGTTTGCCATCCATGCGCCCATTTTTGCAGATCGCAGGATATTTTCCCGGTTGCTCCACAGCCCCTTTCCGCCGGAAACGGTGTTCTGGAAAAGGCTGATCGGACTGAGCAGCCCCATCAGGTTGCCGACGGTGATTCCGCCGAATCGTCCGCCGGGTGCACCGCTGGCCTTGCCGCCGATTGTCAGGTTCTTTACCGCGCTCAGTGCGGTGCTTCCTGCGCTATATGCAGCAGGAGCCATGCTCATGGTTCCAAACGCTGCAATAATCGCAGCAATGCCGCCTGCCGCCTGCGGGCCGTTGTTCGCAAGATAGTCAATGCCCTTCTGAATCCACGGCAATGCCCACTGTGCTGCCGCCCCGATGCCCTCAACCGCCGTGCGCAGCAGCGGCAGGATGGAGTCCGCCAGATTGGACAGATCGGGCAAGTTTTCGTCGATGCCCTTGTAGATGTCCAGCTGCAACCGGGTCAATTCTTTCTGCGCCGGCAGGAAAGAATCTCCGAGGTCCTGCATCAGCACCGTCTTGGCGTTATCCCGCATGGTGCGCAGGCTTTCTTCCGTTCCCGTATTGATAGCAAACTCTCGCTCCATACTGCCGGAGTAAGCAGATTCATCGCCCACTTCGGACAGCGTTTTCATCAGCAGGTCAAGGTTGTTTGTGACCTTTGCGCCACCTTCAACCGCCCACTGGTTAAACAGCGTATTCAGTGCGGCAATTTTCCGTTCGTCCGGCAGTTTGTTGATGGCTCCGAAGACCTTCATCAAGGTTCCCGTTCCGTCTTTCTGCATGGAGGATGCAATGCCCGTGGCCGTGAATCCCAGTTCCTCCCACATTTCCTTTTGGGCTTTGGTTGCGCTGCTTCCCTTGGAGATGTTGGTATAGATTCTGGAAATCGTGGTGCCCGTGCGTTCCGTGTCAACGCCTGTCGCCTGCATCGCCGTCGCAATGGCCGCCGTGGTCGAAGGATCAACGCCAGCCAACTGGCCGATGGAGGCCGACTTATTCACGCTGGATGCAATTTCTGCCGCCGTGGTAGCGTTATTGGCACCCAGATAGTTGATCTGGTTCATCAGGCGCATAACATCATCATGGCTATAGTTGGTCTTGTTGCCCTCAGTGTCTCTCTTGGTGAAAGCAACCTCCCACTTTGCCATGTAGTCGCCAGCAGTCTGGTCATCCAAATCCATAGCGGTGGCGGCAACAGCCGTATCACGCAGAATACCGCTTTGCAGCTGCTCCGTTACATCCTTGCCAGACTGTCCCAGAGCAGCGCTCATGGTCGTGATCTGTTCCGTGGTACGGGGAATTTCCGTACTCAGGTCTTGGATGTAATTCTTCATGTCGGCATAGTTCTGGGCGAATGTTTTGCCATTCTGCGCCATCGCATTGGATGCCTTGCCGGAAGCATCTGCCAGACCATCCACATAGCGCATGACCGGGGCCATCTGCGCTTCCAACTTTGCCGCCTCGTTTGTGACCTTCTTCATGCCAACCAATACGCTACCTGTCAGCGTTGCGCCGAGCGCAAGGCCAGTCTTTCCGACTACGCCCAGTGTTTTTGCCACTGTGCCCGCCAGAAAATTTGTGCTTTTCAGCCCATCCGTCAGAGAGCCGGTCAGTCCTTTTACTTGGCTGATGCTTCGTGCCAGTGAAGGATCAACCTTGCCCATGATTCGGATACTGAGGTCTAGTGCCCCATTTCCTGCCATACGTCTGACACCTCCTGGCACAGCTCAATCAAATCTTTCCTTGGCATGGAAAGATAGTCCGTCAGGTTAGAGTGCGTCGCAATGGACAGTTGGATCGCTGCTTTTCGCAGTGCCTTTGCTCCGCCTTTTACTCGAAAAAATCAGCGTCCACAGCGTCACGCAGCTTTGCTGCCTCGCGTAACGGCAGCCCGGTGAAAAAGTCCTCCGGGTAGCCGGTGCCCATGCTGGCGATGATGCAGACGTACAGGTAGTTGCGGCCGGTATTCACCGGAGAGAAGCCGCCAGCTACCATGCGGTTTTCCGCCATGGATTCGCTCATGGTGTTCAGCTCTCCCACGCCGGAAAGGTCCACAGATTCAAAGGTCTTGCCCTTGATGTCCTCTTTTCCGTCGCCGTTGTAGGTGTAGGCATTGTCGAACTTTACAACGTGGGTTTTGGGGTCGTTCTTGACCTTTGCGTTCAGGTTGTTCAGAATCGCCGTCTGCACCTGCTTGATCTTTGCACGGGGCATGAGCTTGAAGAACTCAACGGGTTTGCCGCTGGCCTTGGTTGCCACTTCCTGCGCAAAAGAGGTGGTAGCCTCCACTGCTGCCAGCGTTGCGATCTCGCCCGCCAGATTCTTCTGAATGTCGATCATATCCTGGATCGTCATACCGTCCATGCCGGACAGGTCCACTTCGTCGTACTCGGTGCCCTCGAACTTATAAGGCTTTGCGAATTTCACAGTAAGATTACCCATCTTGATGTTTCCTTTCCTTAAAAAATCAGCCGCCCCACACGGAGCGGCTGAAATCATCCTCTTATCAGATCAGAGCGTTCACTTCGGCAAGGATATCCTCGCCGTCCACATAGTATCTGCCAGCATACTTGTCGATGTCAATGACGGTCACACCGTCGATTTCCACCAGATAGCGAGTCACTTCCAGCGTGGTGGAGCTATCCATGGTAGATGCCCGCTTCAGCTTGCCGGGGTCAAGCTCTTTCGGCTTGCCGCCCAGCACGATGCGCAGGCCCTTATAGGAATAGCCGCCGTTTTTGTTCTCGTTCTGCATGGCTGCACGCAAGGTGATCTGGACAGACTTTCCGGGGTGCAGCATTTTGGTGGCGTAGCTGTACAGGGTGTTCCAGGTCAGCGTTGCCTCCATGCTCTCGAACTGGCCCGGCACGGGGCTGTCAACGTCGCCGCCGATGCCCATGCCGTTCACAGTAGTGGTTTTGTTCTTGATCTTGGGCAGAGTTACTTCATCCGCCAGACCGATCATCTTGTCGTCCCCGGTGTAGGCGTTATAGTTATTAACGACCTGCTGGACGAGATCGCTCGAAATATTCAGGCTCATGGTTCATATCCTCCTATCACAGGTTCAGAGCGGTCACGAGGGAGGAAGATTCATACTCCATCGTGTTGTTGACCTGCTTCATGGGCGGGAACGGAGTGCAGTACATCCAGAAGTGATAGTGGCCTGCCACCAGCTCTGCTTCGGTGTTCTTCTCCGTATCGGCCACCATGCGGTAGCTGGCGCAGACCCCGTTGGAGACGTAGGTGCTGCCCTTCATGTTCTCGCTGTCGATGATACTCTGCAGCCGCTTCGG
>ENA-USZI01000156-USZI01000156.1-human-gut-metagenome-genome-assembly--contig:-NODE-156-length-45584-cov-9.813062_pt1 | contig 45584 bp, 40 predicted proteins | sample MGYA00250042_ERZ773532 | MGnify/ENA primary metagenome ERZ773532 (study PRJEB29103, sample SAMN06112036) | human gut metagenome | biome: human gut; feature: ankylosing spondylitis patient; material... | reverse complement strand
CTGGTGTGTGCGTCCGTTCCCAGCGAACCAGGCGTTCTCCGGTTTCTGCTATTGATGAAAAAATTCCGGCACCGACGCCAGCTGCAATGGCACATCCTAATGCGGTGGCTTCTTTGACTACCGGAATATTGACGGGTAATCCCGAGACATCAGCGAGAATTTGACTCCATAATTTCCCTTTTGAACCTCCGCCAGCAAAAACCAGCGAGGTGGGATGAATATTCGAGAAATCAGCAATTTGCTGCAAGTTACACGCTGATACAATCGCCGCATTTTCTTCCAGCGCACGGAACAATGTCGCTTTGTTACATTTATCCGGGTCAATGGACAAGTTAATAAAGGAAGGCGCAGCGTGATACCAGGTTTTAAAGCGCATTCTGTCGGAGAATATCGGCATTACGCCCCACGACCCAGGCGGCACCCGACTGGCCATCTCTTCCAGCAGCGTATAGGTGTCGATGCCTAAACGTTCGGCAATCAGTTTTTCTTCGGCACAGAAAGCATCGCGGAACCAGCGCATGGTGAGTCCGGTAAAAAAGCTTATAGATTCAGCTTGTACCATGCCAGGAATAACATGAGGATTAACGCGCACGTTCATTTCTGGGTCTGTCACCGGCGCGGCTAAATTTACAACTTGCTGCCAGAATGTGCCGCCAAGAACCGCGGTTTGTGCCGGACGCACAACGCCTAACCCAAGGCAACCAAGCTGCACGTCGCCTCCTCCAACGACCACCGGAGTGCCCGCCTTCAGACCGCAGAGTTCCGCCGCTTGTGAACTTACCACGCCCAGCAATGTGCCGGTTTCTTTGACAGGAGAAAGAATATCGGCACGCAGGCCAGCCATATCCAGCAATGCAGGTTTCCAGTCACGGGTGGTTAGATCAAGAAGTCCCGTGGTGCCAGCGTTAGAGGGATCCACCGCCAGTTCGCCGCTGAGCATATAGGCCAGCCAGTCGCTGATCATGGTGATGGTTGATGCCTGACGGTAAATATCGGAACGATGGTGCGCCAGCCAAAGTAATCTGGGGATGGCACTTAAAGCCAGTGTTTGTCCGGTCGCGCGATAAACTTCGTTTTCAAAGGTATTGTTGTGCAGTTCTTTAAGTTCGCTAACTTCGCGCGCCGCTCTGGCATCCACATTGGCGCAGGCCCAGATCGGTGTTCCTTCATTGTTATATAAAACAATGCCTTCACGCATCGAACATGCCGAAACGGCAGCGATATACTCCGGGTCTATGCCGGCGTTGTGCAGCGCCTGGCGCATACACTCACACGCCAGTTGCCAGTTTTTGTTGAGATCAAATTCCATAGAACCAGGAACGTCCGGTACTGCCAGGTGCCGCCACTCCGCCTGTCCCACTGCTATTTGATTGCCTTCCAGGTCGAATATCACAGCCCGAATACTTCCGGTACCTGCATCCAGCGCCATCAGGTAATACTTTGATTCTGAAGGGGTAAAGAGTCGAGCCATTAGATTATCCTCGGCTTATGCGTTCTGTCTGTTCCTCTATACGTTCTCCATCATTCCCGGTAATAAGGTCATGCAAATTTAACTACGTAAAATCGCCGCTGCTGTGTCCTGATCGGTAACCAGTGCGTTGATATAACCGCCTTTCATTGCAGCGGCAATTGCTTCGGCTTTATTTTCTCCCCCTGCCACGCCAACCCGGACGGGTATGGTCTTCAGCGCGCTTAAAGGTAAGCCAATCAGTTCGTTATGTATTTTAATATCCGTGACAACGTCACCTTTTGCATCAAAAAAGTAGCCTAAAATGTCGCCAACCGCCCCTTTTCGGCCAATCATTAACTGTTCGCCCTGGCTGATATAACCGGAGCGAATGATCGTCGCGTCGTCCTGTTGACTGACGGCCCCAATGCCGACAATCGCCACATCGGCTGCTTGCGCGGCTAACAGAACATCTTTGACGCAATTTTCATTTTTTAGCGTACGGGCAATGTCAGCGGAGGATGCCCGCAACGGAGCCGGAATAATATTCACACTGCACGCCGCGTTAAGCTGCCCGATACCCGTCATATAAGAACCGACGCCACCGGAGAGCGTGACCAGGCGAATTTGCTGTGACGAAATAAAACCACTTAAGCGTTGCAGCGTATTCATGGTTGCCTCGCCAAAACCAATCGCCAGCATCTGTTGTGGTTGAAGTAAACTCATCAACATATGCGCCGCGCCTATCCCCAGTCGCCCGCCGACATCAGCATCCGCAAGCCCAGGGATCACCCGGACATGTTGCAGCGAAAACTGACGACGTAATTGTGTTTCATATTCCAGACAGCCTTCAAAGCGAGAATTAATCTGCACGCGAATAATGCCGGACTGATGCCCTTTCTCCAGTAATCGCGACACTTTCAAACGGGTCAGGCCGAGACGATCGCTGATCTCACTCTGGGTCAGCCCGTCGTGGTAGTAAAACCACGCGATCCGCGCGACCTGTTCTTCTTCACACATTCCCTGTTCTGAAATTGCCGAATCGTTGATTGTCATAATTCATTCTTCACTTTGAACATATTTAAATCTTTAATGCAATTGTTCAGTTCTTGCGCATTTATATCTGTGATGGCAACCACAGTTTGACTCTACGAGCATGAACAAACGCAACCGTGAAAATCAAAATAGCATAAATTGTGATCTATTCGTCGGAAATATGTGCAATGTCCACCTAAGGTTATGAACAAATTAAAAGCAGAAATACATTTGTTCAAAACTCACCTGCAAAACTGAACGGGGGAAATATGCAAACGAGTGATACCCGCGCGTTACCGCTACTTTGCGCCCGCTCGGTTTATAAACAGTATTCAGGGGTCAATGTCCTGAAAGGCATCGATTTTACGTTGCATCAGGGGGAGGTCCACGCCCTGCTCGGCGGCAATGGTGCCGGTAAATCGACGTTAATGAAGATTATTGCCGGTATTACCCCTGCTGATAGCGGTACGCTGGAGATTGGGGGCAACAACTACGTCAGATTAACGCCAGTTCATGCTCATCAGCTGGGTATTTATCTCGTTCCCCAGGAACCGCTGCTTTTCCCAAGCCTGTCGATAAAAGAAAACATCCTGTTTGGGCTGGCAAAAAAACAGCTCTCCATGCAGAAAATGAAGAACTTGCTGGCGGCGCTGGGCTGCCAGTTTGATCTGCATAGTCTGGCAGGATCGCTGGATGTCGCCGATCGCCAAATGGTGGAAATCCTCCGCGGGCTGATGCGCGACTCGCGGATTCTGATCCTCGATGAACCTACCGCCTCGCTTACCCCTGCGGAAACCGAACGCTTGTTTAGTCGCTTGCAAGAGCTGCTTGCTACTGGCGTGGGTATTGTTTTTATCTCGCATAAGCTGCCGGAAATTCGCCAGATTGCCGATCGAATTAGCGTGATGCGCGACGGAACCATCGCCTTAAGCGGCAAAACCAGCGAACTGTCTACCGACGACATTATTCAGGCCATCACGCCAGTGGTACGGGAAAAATCGCTCTCTGCCAGCCAAAAATTATGGCTGGAGTTACCTGGTAACCGCCCACAACATGCCGCCGGAACGCCGGTGCTGACACTGGAAAATCTGACCGGCGAAGGTTTCAGGAATGTCAGCCTGACGCTCAATGCCGGAGAAATTCTGGGCCTGGCTGGGCTGGTGGGAGCCGGACGCACAGAACTGGCCGAGACGCTCTATGGTCTGCGTACTTTGCGTGGCGGACGCATTATGCTGAATGGTAAAGAGATCAATAAATTATCCACTGGAGAACGTTTACTGCGCGGTCTGGTTTATCTGCCGGAAGATCGCCAGTCATCCGGACTGAATCTCGATGCTTCGCTGGCCTGGAACGTCTGCGCCCTTACTCATAACCTTCGTGGATTCTGGGCGAAAACCGCGAAAGATAATGCCACCCTGGAACGTTATCGTCGGGCGCTGAATATTAAATTTAACCAACCGGAACAAGCTGCACGGACATTATCCGGTGGCAACCAGCAAAAAATCCTCATTGCCAAATGCCTGGAAGCTTCGCCGCAAGCATTGATTGTCGATGAGCCGACGCGCGGCGTGGATGTCTCGGCCCGTAATGATATCTACCAGCTGTTGCGCAGCATCGCCGCACAGAATGTGGCAGTGCTGCTTATCTCCTCTGATCTGGAAGAGATCGAACTGATGGCAGATCGTGTGTATGTGATGCATCAGGGCGAAATTACCCACTCTGCACTGACCGGGCGCGATATTAATGTCGAGACTATTATGCGCGTTGCCTTCGGCGATAGTCAGCGTCAGGAGGCGTCATGCTGAAGTTTATTCAGAACAACCGTGAAATCACGGCACTGCTGGCGGTGGTGCTGCTGTTTGTATTACCCGGTTTTCTCGACCGCCAGTATTTAAGTGTGCAAACGCTGACCATGGTTTATAGCAGCGCGCAAATCCTGATCCTGCTGGCAATGGGCGCGACGCTGGTAATGCTTACGCGCAATATTGATGTTTCAGTGGGTTCGATTACCGGAATGTGCGCGGTGCTGTTGGGGATGTTACTGAACGCGGGGTATTCACTACCTGTTGCTTGTGTCGCGACTTTACTGCTTGGTTTGCTCGCGGGATTTTTCAACGGTGTCCTGGTCGCGTGGCTAAAGATCCCTGCCATTGTTGCCACCCTTGGCACGTTAGGGTTGTACAGAGGCATCATGTTGCTGTGGACTGGCGGCAAATGGATTGAAGGGTTACCCGCCGAACTGAAACAGCTCTCCGCCCCGCTGCTGCTTGGCGTTTCAGCAATTGGTTGGTTGACGATAATTCTGGTGGCATTTATGGCCTGGCTGCTGGCGAAGACGGCGTTTGGACGCAGTTTTTATGCCACGGGCGATAATTTACAGGGCGCTCGTCAACTGGGCGTTCGTACGGAAGCCATTCGCATTGTGGCATTTTCGTTGAACGGTTGCATGGCGGCACTGGCGGGAATTGTGTTTGCTTCGCAGATTGGTTTTATCCCCAACCAGACCGGTACCGGGCTGGAGATGAAAGCAATTGCAGCCTGCGTGCTGGGCGGCATTAGTTTGCTCGGCGGTTCCGGTGCGATCATCGGTGCGGTACTCGGCGCATGGTTCCTGACGCAGATCGATAGCGTACTGGTGCTGTTGCGCATTCCGGCATGGTGGAACGATTTTATCGCGGGCCTCGTGCTGCTGGCGGTGCTGGTGTTTGATGGACGCCTGCGTTGTGCGCTGGAACGTAATCTACGGCGGCAAAAATATGCCCGCTTTATGACGCCACCGCCATCCGTTAAACCCGCTTCGTCAGGTAAAAAACGGGAGGCCGCATAATGCGTATTCGCTACGGTTGGGAACTGGCTCTTGCCGCACTGCTCGTTATTGAGATTGTCGCATTTGGTGCAATTAACCCGCGGATGTTAGATCTCAATATGTTGCTGTTCAGCACCAGTGACTTTATCTGCATTGGCATTGTCGCCCTACCGCTGACGATGGTGATTGTCAGTGGCGGGATCGATATTTCGTTTGGTTCGACCATCGGCCTCTGCGCCATTGCATTGGGCGTACTGTTTCAAAGTGGTGTGCCGATGCCGCTGGCGATACTCCTGACCTTACTGCTCGGCGCATTGTGCGGGCTGATCAACGCCGGATTAATTATCTATACCAAAGTTAACCCGCTGGTGATTACGCTTGGCACGCTGTATCTGTTTGCCGGAAGCGCTCTGCTGCTTTCCGGTATGGCCGGAGCGACGGGGTACGAAGGTATTGGTGGATTCCCGATGGCGTTTACAGATTTCGCTAACCTGGATGTGCTGGGACTCCCCGTTCCGCTGATTATCTTCCTGATATGTCTCCTCGTTTTCTGGCTCTGGCTGCATAAAACCCATGCCGGACGTAATGTGTTTTTGATTGGGCAAAGCCCGCGCGTGGCGCTTTATAGCGCGATTCCAGTTAACCGCACCTTATGTGCGCTCTATGCCATGACGGGGCTGGCGTCTGCGGTCGCCGCTGTGCTGCTGGTATCGTATTTTGGTTCAGCACGTTCCGATCTCGGTGCGTCGTTTCTGATGCCCGCCATCACCGCCGTGGTGCTTGGCGGTGCCAATATTTATGGTGGTTCCGGTTCCATTATCGGCACCGCCATTGCGGTTTTATTAGTGGGATATTTGCAACAAGGTTTGCAAATGGCAGGAGTGCCAAATCAGGTGTCCAGCGCCCTTTCCGGTGCGCTACTTATCGTCGTTGTCGTAGGTCGTTCCGTTAGCCTGCATCGCCAGCAAATTAAAGAGTGGCTGGCGCGTCGGGCCAATAACCCATTGCCATAAAGGATATCTTCATGACACTTCATCGCTTTAAGAAAATCGCCTTACTTAGCGCTCTTGGCATTGCCGCAATCTCTATGAATGTGCAGGCCGCAGAGCGTATTGCATTTATTCCCAAACTGGTTGGCGTGGGATTTTTTACCAGCGGTGGCAACGGCGCACAACAAGCGGGTAAAGAGCTGGGCGTTGATGTGACCTACGACGGGCCGACAGAACCCAGTGTTTCTGGTCAGGTACAGTTGATTAATAACTTCGTCAATCAGGGTTATAACGCCATTATCGTTTCTGCGGTTTCGCCTGATGGCTTGTGTCCGGCACTGAAACGCGCCATGCAACGTGGTGTGAGAGTGCTGACCTGGGACTCTGATACTAAACCGGAGTGCCGCTCTTACTACATTAATCAGGGAACGCCCGCCCAGTTGGGAGGTATGTTGGTGGATATGGCGGCGCGTCAGGTGAATAAAGACAAAGCCAAAGTCGCGTTTTTCTACTCAAGCCCCACCGTTACGGACCAAAACCAGTGGGTGAAAGAAGCGAAAGCGAAAATCGCCAAAGAGCATCCTGGCTGGGAAATTGTCACTACGCAGTTTGGCTATAACGATGCCACTAAATCGTTACAAACCGCAGAAGGAATATTAAAAGCGTATAGCGATCTCGACGCCATTATCGCCCCCGATGCCAACGCCCTGCCCGCTGCCGCACAAGCCGCAGAAAACCTGAAAAATGACAAAGTAGCGATTGTCGGATTCAGTACGCCAAACGTGATGCGTCCATATGTGGAACGCGGCACGGTGAAAGAATTTGGCCTGTGGGATGTGGTTCAGCAAGGCAAAATTTCAGTGTATGTCGCGGATGCATTATTGAAAAAAGGATCAATGAAAACGGGCGACAAGCTGGATATCCAGGGCGTAGGTCAGGTTGAAGTCTCGCCAAACAGCGTTCAGGGCTATGACTACGAAGCGGATGGTAATGGCATCGTACTGTTACCGGAGCGCGTGATATTCAACAAAGAGAATATCGGCAAATACGATTTCTGATGTGCATTACTTAACCGGAGTAAGTTATGGCAGATTTAGACGATATTAAAGATGGTAAAGATTTTCGTACCGATCAACCGCAACAAAATATCCCTTTTACCCTGAAAGGTTGCGGTGCGCTGGATTGGGGAATGCAGTCACGCTTATCGCGGATATTTAATCCGAAAACGGGTAAAACCGTGATGCTGGCCTTTGACCATGGTTATTTTCAGGGACCGACTACCGGACTTGAACGCATTGATATAAATATCGCCCCGCTGTTTGAACATGCCGATGTATTAATGTGTACGCGCGGCATTTTGCGCAGCGTAGTTCCCCCGGCGACCAATAAGCCGGTGGTACTGCGGGCGTCAGGTGCGAACTCTATTCTGGCGGAATTAAGTAATGAAGCCGTGGCGTTATCGATGGATGATGCCGTGCGCCTGAACAGTTGCGCGGTGGCGGCGCAGGTTTATATCGGCAGCGAATATGAACATCAGTCGATCAAAAATATTATTCAGCTGGTTGATGCCGGAATGAAAGTGGGAATGCCGACCATGGCCGTGACTGGCGTGGGCAAAGATATGGTGCGCGATCAGCGTTATTTCTCGCTCGCGACTCGAATCGCCGCTGAAATGGGGGCGCAAATTATCAAAACCTATTATGTCGAAAAAGGTTTTGAACGGATTGTTGCCGGATGTCCGGTACCCATTGTTATTGCTGGCGGTAAAAAATTACCGGAGCGCGAGGCGCTGGAAATGTGCTGGCAGGCTATCGATCAGGGCGCTTCTGGTGTGGATATGGGGCGTAATATTTTCCAGTCTGACCATCCGGTGGCGATGATGAAAGCCGTACAGGCGGTGGTTCACCATAACGAAACGGCTGATCGGGCATATGAACTCTATCTGAGTGAAAAACAGTAACTGCGGATCTAAGGAGAAGAATTATGCACGTCACACTGGTTGAAATTAACGTTCATGAAGACAAGGTTGACGAGTTTATCGAAGTTTTTCGCCAGAACCACCTGGGCTCTGTACAGGAAGAAGGCAATTTGCGCTTCGATGTCTTACAGGACCCGGAAGTGAATTCGCGCTTTTATATCTACGAAGCCTATAAAGATGAAGACGCAGTGGCATTCCATAAAACCACGCCCCACTACAAAACCTGTGTCGCGAAACTGGAATCTTTAATGACCGGGCCGCGTAAAAAACGTCTGTTCAATGGGTTGATGCCGTGAGGCGAATTCATCAGTTTTATCTACAATTGGGGTAACGCGCTGACGGGAGTAAATAAATGTCTGACTGGAACCCCTCTTTATATCTGCACTTTGCCGCTGAACGATCGCGTCCGGCGGTGGAGCTGCTTGCCAGAGTGCCGCTGGAAAATGTCGAATATGTTGCCGATCTTGGCTGTGGCCCAGGTAACAGCACCGCCCTTCTACAACAACGTTGGCCTGCGGCCAGGATAACAGGCATCGACTCGTCTCCGGCGATGATTGCTGAAGCGCGCAGTGCTTTGCCAGACTGCCAGTTCGTGGAAGCAGACATCCGCAACTGGCAACCGGTACAGGCACTCGATCTGATTTTTGCTAATGCCTCACTGCAATGGCTGCCCGACCACTACGAATTGTTTCCTCATCTGGTTTCTTTACTTAATCCGCAGGGCGTGCTGGCAGTACAGATGCCAGATAACTGGCTGGAGCCGACCCATGTGCTCATGCGCGAAGTTGCCTGGGAACAAAACTACCCGGATCGCGGGCGTGAGCCGTTGGCTGGCGTTCATGCTTACTACGATATTTTGAGCGAAGCCGGATGTGAGGTCGATATCTGGCGAACCACCTACTATCACCAGATGCCGTCACACCAGGCGATTATCGATTGGGTGACTGCCACTGGATTACGTCCGTGGTTACAGGATCTGACCGAGAGCGAACAGCAGCTTTTTCTTAAGCGCTACCATCAGATGCTGGAAGAGCAGTATCCACTGCAAGAGAACGGACAGATACTGCTGGCATTTCCGCGTCTGTTTATTGTTGCCCGGCGTATGGAGTAAATATCACGTCAGCTGGTAATGACGATCGGGAAGAATTTTTGCTGGAATTTCGGCTTCATCGTTCATCTGTAACAGGTCAATTTCAATAGCGTTGCAGATGGCATCCAGCGGTAAATCATTGTTTTCAGTACCGAACGGATCTTCCAGTTCTTCCGCCAGACAATCCAGCGAAATAAAAGTGTAGGAAATCAGCACAGAGATAAAAGGCGTCATGTAATGCAGGTCCACGACCAGCGCGAACGGCAGCATGATACAAAACAGATAAACGGTACGATGCAAAATCAGGGTGTAGGCAAAGGGAATTGGCGTGTAGGCAATGCGCTCACAGCCTGCCAGAACCGCTGAAATATCATTAAGCCGATCGTTGAGGCTAATAAACAGGATATCTGAAAGCTGCCCATTGCGGCGCTGAACCGCCAACCACTCCCCCATTATTAACAAGATACGGTTAGCTGGAGAGTTCGAAGCCAGTACAGGCTGAAGATCTTCAGTCTTGAGATAATGAGCCAGCACTTCCGCCTGTGGCTGTTTGCGTAATGTCATGCGTAAACAGTGGGCGAAGGCGATTTGCAACCGGGCAAACTCCCTTACACTTGCCGAATCCGGCAATGTCGTTTTTACCTCGCGCAGTAACGACCGTGAGGCAATCATCAACTGCCCCCAAAGTTTTCGCGCTTCAACGTAACGGGCGTACCCGGCATTATTACGAAAACCAAGAAAAATGGCGATGGCGACACCGAGAATGCTGAACGGTGCGAGGGTGAATTTGATGCCCAGATGCGTGTACCAGGGCAGCATGAAAATAACAGCGATAGAAAAGAGAAAATTGAGTAGTAAGCGCGATGATATCTTGGATAATACTGAGCCGTGCCAGACAAAAATACGGCGCAGCCAGTGTTGTTGTGGACGAACAATCATGGTTATCTTCAGGCGTGAAAAAGTCGCCCTATTAAACGTGATTACGATCACATTCTCAAGACGCTACTTACAAATTACCTACAAGCTTACAACATTAACAGGCGCTGCATGTGGCATCTGTTAATGATAAAGGCACATAGGATGTTGTAACTAATATAGTGAAATAAGAAACCCGGTCGAAACCGGGTTCAGAAGTAACGGTGTTATTAGCACAACGGACGTACAGCTTCGCGCATCCCTTTTTCAAGAATCGCATCCAGGTCATTAGCAACCTGCTCGACCAGACCAGGCACTTGCGTCAGGTCCTGCTCCCAGTGGTCTTTTTCTGCCAAAACAATCGCTACCAGTTCCTGGGTGCCGATAACACGGTCACGATGCTGGCTCCAGAGTTGCTGATAACGTTCCAGCCAGTGTGCATCGTCCTGTACCGGATATGTTTCTCCGTTACGCTCACCACGATAGAACGCAATCAATGCCGCTAATGCGAAAGTAAGGCGCGCCGGAAGTGTGCCGTTTGCCTTCTGCCCTGCCAGCAGCTGCGGCAGGATGCGGGTGCGGAACTTGGTCATACCGTTGAGCGCGATAGACAGCAGCTGATGCTTAATGTACGGGTTACGGAAACGCCCGGTGACTGCACTGGCGAAAGATTCCAGTTCATCACGAGGCAAATCCAGTACCGGAATAATTTCTTCGTAGATAGCTTTTTCAACGAATGCGCAAATTTCAGCATCGTTCATCGCTTCACCTACGGTATCCAGCCCTGCCTGGAACGCCACCGGCACCAGCGCGGTGTGCGCACCGTTGAGGATTGCCACTTTGCGTTCTTTGTACGGTTTAATATCGTCAACAATCAGCACGTTGAGCGGATATTTGTCCAGACGCAGTTCAGTCGCTAAGGATTTCGGTCCCTGAATCACAAACAGGTAAAAGTGTTCAGCGGTGTCGAGAAAACCATCGTGATAACCCAGTTCTTCTTCCAGTTTAGCCACTTCATCGCGCGGATAACCGGTAACGATACGGTCCACCAGCGTAGAACAGAAGCTGTTAGCCTGATCCAGCCATTGAATAAATGCTTCTGGCAGTGCCCACTCTTGCGCATAGCGCAGCACCAGTTCACGCAACGCGTCGCCATTGTAGTCAATCAACTCACACGGAATGATGATCCAACCTTTATCCAGCGCACCGTTGAAATGGCTAAAGCGTTCGAACAGCAGACGGGTCAGTTTTGCCGGATAGCTTACCGCTGGCGCGTCATCGAATTTATCGCCCGCATGGTAGCTGATACCCGCTTCGGTGGTGTTAGAGAAAACAAAGCGCATTTCCGGGTTGTGCGCCAGTTTCAGGAATTCATCGTATTCACTGTAGACGCTGATTTCACGATTAACCGAGCGAATCAGACGCGCGTCGCTGACCGCTTCCCCCTTCTCATTCAGGCCACGGATAATGGTGGTGTACAGACCATCCTGCGTGCTCAGTGACGGCGGGAATGAAGTTTCAATCGGACGAACAACGACCACGCCAGAATTCAGATCGGTGTGCTCATTCAGGAGATCGATTTGCCAGTCAACAAAGGCGCGCAGGAAGTTACCTTCACCAAACTGAATGATACGTTCTGGATACTGTGCACCGGGAAAATCGCGACGATTTAGTGTTTTCACAATGGGTTCCCTTCTGATTAGTCATACAACCTGTTTGAATTGGTACGACAGGTTAGCAAACTTTAATACGCCGAACCCCTGTTTTGATCAACTCCTGATGATTAATGAGCAGTTTTATGAGAAAAGTGTGGCGCGGATCATGGTTTAATCGAGGAAATACGCCTTTTCCTGGATCATAAAGTGGTAGAACACATTGCATTCAAATCGCGCGGAATGAATAAAGATGTCAGACAACTTCCTCACCGTAACGCATAGTGCTGGTACGGTTGCGCCCATCTTTCTTCGAGCGATACAGACACGTATCGGCTTCGACCATCAATTTATTAAAGTCATCGGTCAGCGTTCGGTACGATGCGCGACCACTACCGACGCCAATACTTACCGTGAGATAAAGCGTTTTTTGTTGCCAGGTGAATGGTTGCAGTTCAACGCCTTTACGGATTTTTTCCGCCATTAGCAGACCATCGACAGGATTCACCGACGGCACTGCAACAGCAAATTCTTCGCCGCCCATTCGCGCCACCAGCCCCTTATCACCGACAATCTTCTGAATATGCCGGGCAAACACGCTTAACACTTTATCGCCACATTCATGTCCATAGTTATCGTTAATGCTTTTGAAATAGTCGATATCAAGCAGCATGACAGTCAGATGTTGTGTCTGTTTCAGCGATGGACTTTTCAGCGCCTCATAAAGACCGGACCGTGAGTAAACCTGAGTCAGAAAATCAAAGTCGGCTCGCAGCGCAACTTGCTTCATTAGCGAATTGATCGCTGCCACGCTAAAAGAAACCATAATTGGGCATATCGCCATCGTGGCAATACCGAGACGTGCGGAGAACATTTGCGGAATGGAGAACGGCGAACCGACCGAGATATCAATCACCGAATTTGCCACCAGTACGATTTCCACCGCACCGGTGACAAAGGTCAACAGACATGTTACCTGCGGCGTATAGCGCACTGCACACCAGATTAATGCAGGCAGCGGGAACGCCAGACTCCCCGCTCCGCCAATGACTACCGAGGCAATAACCGACACAATAAGCGCGATGGCGGGCATCATCTGTTCTGCTTTAAAGCGCGGCAGCACTCCAGGAATAGCCAACGTCAGCATACAAGGCACGATCAACACGCCCGTTGAGAATTGCTCACTGAACCAGTCCGCAAGCAAAGGCCAGAAATCCAGACTATCAATACTGACCGAACCAAGATAGCATGTTCGCTGACAGCGGCGGCAAATAAAGGTACCCTGGGAATGCTATTTTGTCGTTTTCCGCAATTCTCATGGCTGATTCATCTGTACAACCAGCCAGTGATAGATTACCGCCACGATATAACGTTGTTGTTCTTCGCTTAACGAAACACCCTGCGGAATGTTATGCCACTTAGCCAGACAACCGCGACAGCAGGTCGCGGTGGCGTGCTGAGCGATAAACACCGGATGCCCGCGCATGGGGGTTTGCTTACCGTCATTAGCCGGTAATGCCGGAGCAAGACGTTTAGCGACAAAATCCGCCGCATGTTGTTCGATGACTGGCGCGCCTTTCTCCAGACAATACTGACGCTCTTTCATGCCCAAACGAAAGCGAGAGCGAAATTTTGAACGGGATAAACGCGCGAAGAGTGGATCGAGAGACTGCATTAATAAACCGAACGCCCTAACTGTTTCGTCAATTGTTCAAGGACGGCGATACCCGCAAGCGAGTTACCTGCATCATCCAGTTCCGGACTCCAGACTGCGATGGCCATTTCATGCGGAACAATCGCCACAATACCGCCACCAACGCCAGATTTCGCCGGTAGTCCCACCCGCCAGGCAAACTCCCCCGCGTTCTGGTACATACCACTGGTCGCCATCAGCGCGTTAATTTGCCGCGCCTGCATTGGCGTCACCACAGGTTCATCAATATGAATAGCTTTCCCCTGATTAGCCAGAAAGACAAACGTCCGGGCCAGCTCTACACAGCTCATTTTCAGAGCGCAGTAATGAAAGTAGTTTTGCAGAACGGTTGTCACGTCATGATGGAAATTGCCAAACGACTTCATCAGCCAGGCGATAGCCGCATTTCGCGCGGAATGTTCAAATTCGGAACGCGCTACCACCGTATCGTAGGAAATATCAGACACACCGCTTAAGCCGCGCACGACTTCCAGCATACGTTGCCGTGGTGCGCTTAATCGCCCTTGCAACATATCGCAGACCACCAGCGCACCAGCATTAATAAACGGATTACGCGGAATACCCTGCTCCATTTCCAGTTGCACTAAAGAATTGAACGGTGATCCAGACGGATCTTTGCCGACGCGTTGCCAGATTTCCTCTTCGGAGTAATGACGCATGGCGACAACGAGACTCAGCACTTTGGAAATAGACTGAATGGAAAAACGTTCTTGCGCGTCTCCGGCCTGAAAAAGCTGTCCGTCAACGGTACAGATAGCAATCCCCAATCGGGAACCGTCTACTGTAGCCAGCGCCGGAATATAATCCGCGACTTTACCCTGACCAATGAGCGGCCGCACTTGCCGCAAGATGTTTTCTAAAATTGCATTATCCATGGCGACTGCCACTTTCTACTCCTGGACCGCAGGTCTGAAAAGACCTGCGAGTATATCAGAGCTGAATATGTCGCGTCAGATCCGGTCTTTCCACACCGTCTGGATATTACAGAATTCGTGTAAGCCGAAATGGGAAAGCTCACGACCAAAGCCACTCTTTTTCACGCCACCAAAGGCCACTCGCGCGTCGCTGGCACAATAACCATTGATAAACACCCCACCGCATTCCAGACGTGCCGCCATCTGTCTGGCCTGTGTTTCGTCGGTGGTAAAAATGGTCGCTGAAAGGCCGAACTCACTATCATTAGCCAGTTCCAGCGCATGTTCTGCATCTTTCGCAACGGTGATTGCCGCAACAGGGCCAAACATTTCTTCCCGAAACGCGGTCATTTCTGGGGTAACATTCGCCAGAACCGTTGGCGGATAGTAGTTACCTGCCCCAGCCATCTTTTCCCCGCCCAGTAACAAACGCGCACCCTGCGCCAGGGTTTTCTCCACCTGATGATGCAGCTCATCACGTAAATCAAAACGAGCCATTGGTCCGAGAGCGTTCTCTTCATCACGGGGATCGCCCATTTTCAAGGCTGCCGCAGCTGCCACAAAACGTTCGGTAAATGCAGAAGCAATTCCCTCTTCGATAATAAAGCGTTTTGCCGCTGCACAAACCTGTCCGGTATTCTGATAACGTCCGGCTACCGCCGCTTTAACCGCCAGTTCCAGATCGGCATCGTTAAGCACAATAAATGGATCCGAACCGCCCAGTTCCAGTACGCATTTTTTCAGTGCCGCTCCAGCCTGTGCGCCAATAGCCGCTCCCGCACGAACACTTCCGGTCACCGTGACAGCAGCAATGCGCGAATCTTTAATCATTTGACTGACACCGTCGTTGTCGGCATTCAGCCAGCCATATACGCCTTGCGGGATTCCCGCATCTTTAAACACCTGGGCAATGAGCTGAGCACAGCCCATCACATTCGGCGCATGTTTAAGTAAGTAGCCGTTACCTGCAAGAATGATGGGAACCGCGCCACGCATCACCTGCCATAACGGAAAGTTCCACGGCATAATCGCCAGAATCGTCCCCAACGGTCGATACTCAATAACTGCCTGCTGATTTTCCACCAGCGTAGGTTCCGCCTTCAGCATTGCCGGACCATGTTCTGCATACCAGTCACACAAATTCGCCGATTTCGCCACTTCAGCGCGCGCCTGATTGATTGGTTTGCCCATTTCACGGGTGATCATTTGCGCCATTTCTTCGCTACGGGCGCGCAGAGCCTTACCGATACCACGCAGTTTTTCAGCACGATAATCTATATTTGTCTCGCGCCAGTCGCGAAAGCCTGCTGCCGCCAGCTGAAGTGCGTTTTCGATATCGTTAGCGCCAGCCCACGGCAGCACAGAAAGTTGTTCACCCGTGGCAGGATTTATCGAAATTGCATGAGTTGCCGGAGTAATGGTCATCGGGGTATCTCCTTTATGAGTCATGGTATGAAGATACGCAGATTTACTCTTGCTTTAAAATGAATAATATTAAGCCACTTATTCACGAATCGAGAATATTATGGATCTGACCCAACTGGAGATGTTCAACGCGGTTGCCGAAGCTGGCAGCATAACCCAGGCAGCAGCAATAGTGCATCGCGTGCCGTCGAATCTCACTACCCGTCTACGCCAGCTGGAAACAGAACTGGGGGTAGATCTGTTTATTCGCGAGAATCAGCGTTTACGTCTCTCTCCTGCCGGGCATAACTTTTTACGCTATAGCCAACAAATTCTCGCGTTAGTGGATGAAGCGCGGAGCGTTGTCGCTGGCGATGAGCCGCAAGGTTTATTTTCTCTTGGTTCGCTGGAAAGCACCGCAGCAGTGCGCATTCCGGCCACGCTGGCGGAATTCAACCATCGTTATCCCAAAATTCAGTTTTCACTTTCCACCGGCCCTTCCGGCACTATGCTGGAAGGAGTGCTGGAGGGAAAACTGAATGCGGCATTTATTGATGGGCCCATTAACCATACTGCCATTGACGGGATACCGGTATACCGCGAGGAGCTGATGATCGTCACGCCACAAGGTCATGCGCCAGTAATCCGCGCCAGTCAGGTTAACGGCAGTAACATTTATGCCTTCCGCGCCAATTGTTCGTATCGTCGCCACTTCGAGAGCTGGTTTCATGCTGACGGTGCCGCTCCGGGAACTATCCATGAGATGGAGTCTTATCACGGAATGTTGGCCTGTGTGGTCGCAGGAGCAGGCATTGCGCTTATTCCACGCTCTATGCTGGAAAGTATGCCGGGGCATCACCAGGTTGAAGCGTGGCCGTTAGCTGAGCAATGGCGTTGGTTAACAACCTGGCTGGTCTGGCGTCGTGGTGCGAAAACGCGTCCGCTTGAGGCATTTATTCAACTACTGGATGTGCCTGACTCGGCAAAACAGGGTTACCAATGAGCTATTTTTGATAGTTCTTGCAGCTCAAATGCCCTATATAGTGATGTTCCGATGACTTATGACTATATGGGGCAAATATGGTTACGCCAGTAAGCATCAGTAATTACATATCTCTTCCTGATGATTTTCCCGTACGTAATATTGCACCTCAGGTAAAAGAAGTTTTAAAGGATTTTATTGATGCACTCAGTACCATAATATGTGATGAAGAGTGGCGCACGTCTTTAAACATCAACTCAGCCACAAAAAAGATATTTAATAACCTTGACAACTTATCATATATTCAGAGGACTTCTTTTCGGGGTAACGACACACTATACAATGAAAAGGTTCAGTTTAAACTCACTTATCCTGCCAGGAATGGAAGACACAAAGAAAATATTGAGTTTCAAGTGGTAATAAACTTAAGCCCTATTTATTTGGATAATTTCCGCCATGATGGGGAAATTAATATTTTTTGCGCTCCCCACCCAAAGCCTGTCACTATGGGGCGCGTATTTCAGACCGGCGTCGAGCGTGTGCTCTTTCTGTTTCTGAATGATTTTATTGAACAATTTCCAATGATCAACCTTGGCGTTCCCATCAAAAGAGCGCATACACCACATATTGAACCCCTGCCTCCGGATCACCATACCGCTGCAGATTACTTACGCCAGTTTGATTTGCTTGTCCTGAATTTTATCTCTCGCGGTAATTTTGTCATACTCCCCCGATTATGGAGTAACTCTGAGGTTCACAGATGGTTCGTCAATAAAGATCCTAACTTGATCACCGCCATTCTCGACATAACGGACAGCGAATTAAAAGAGGATTTATTGCAAAGCCTGATGGATTCATTAGGTTCTAACAAACATGTACTACCCGAAGTCTGCATCTGCTTTTTATCCCTTTTAGCAGAACAAGAATCTCCTCATTTTCAGGACTTTTTTTTATTTTTCGCCAATATGTTATTGCACTATCACCAATTTATGAATCCCAATGAAAGTGATCTGAATGACGTGTTGATGCCAGCATCATTAAGTGATGATAAAATTATCAAACATATGGCGCGCAGGACCCTCAAACTGTTTGTAAAAAATGAAACGCCGCCAAAAGTTACTCACGAAGACCTGGTGAAAAACAGGCCTCGCTCCCCTGTCAGACCACCTATACCCGCAACCGCCAAAACGCCAGACCTCCCTGAACGTCATTAAACCGTGATGTTACCGACTCTCTGACGCGGAACAGAATCAGCGTCAGAGAAACGGAAAACGCGATCCAGATCACAAATGCATTGTATTCACATCATTAACCGTTTTAAGATCATTTCATCACTTTTTCGCAACTCACCCGATAATCTGTTATGACAACAAACACTGTTTCCCGCAAAGTGGCGTGGCTACGGGTCGTTACGCTGGCAGTCGCCGCCTTCATCTTCAACACCACCGAATTTGTCCCTGTTGGCCTGCTCTCTGACATTGCGCAAAGTTTTCACATGCAAACCGCTCAGGTCGGCATTATGTTGACCATTTACGCATGGGTAGTGGCGCTAATGTCATTGCCTTTTATGTTAATGACCAGCCAGGTTGAACGGCGCAAATTACTGATCTGCCTGTTTGTGGTGTTTATTGCCAGCCATGTACTGTCGTTTTTATCGTGGAGCTTTACCGTTCTGGTGATCAGTCGCATTGGTGTGGCTTTTGCACATGCGATTTTCTGGTCGATTACGGCGTCTCTGGCGATCCGTATGGCTCCGGCCGGGAAGCGAGCACAGGCATTGAGTTTAATTGCCACCGGTACAGCACTGGCGATGGTCTTAGGTTTACCTCTCGGGCGCATTGTGGGCCAGTATTTCGGTTGGCGAATGACCTTCTTCGCGATTGGTATTGGGGCGCTTATCACCCTTTTGTGCCTGATTAAGTTACTTCCCTTACTGCCCAGTGAGCATTCCGGTTCACTGAAAAGCCTCCCGCTATTGTTCCGCCGCCCGGCATTGATGAGCATTTATTTGTTAACTGTGGTGGTTGTCACCGCCCATTACACGGCATACAGCTATATCGAGCCTTTTGTGCAAAACATTGCGGGATTCAGCGCCAACTTTGCCACGGCATTACTGTTATTACTCGGTGGTGCGGGCATTATTGGCAGCGTGATTTTCGGTAAACTGGGTAATCAGTATGCGTCTGCGTTGGTGAGTACGGCGATTGCGCTGTTGCTGGTGTGCCTGGCATTGCTGTTACCTGCGGCGAACAGTGAAATACACCTCGGGGTGCTGAGTATTTTCTGGGGGATCGCGATGATGATCATCGGGCTTGGTATGCAGGTTAAAGTGCTGGCGCTGGCACCAGATGCTACCGACGTCGCGATGGCGCTATTCTCCGGCATATTTAATATTGGAATCGGGGCGGGTGCGTTGGTAGGTAATCAGGTGAGTTTGCACTGGTCAATGTCGATGATTGGTTATGTGGGCGCGGTGCCTGCTTTTGCCGCGTTAATATGGTCAATCATTATATTTCGCCGCTGGCCAGTGACACTCGAAGAACAGACGCAATAGTTGAAAGGCCCATTCGGGCCTTTTTTAATGGTACGTTTTAATGATTTCCAGGATGCCGTTAATAATAAACTGCACACCCATACATACCAGCAGGAATCCCATCAGACGGGAGATCGCTTCAATGCCACCCTTGCCCACCAGCCGCATAATTGCGCCGGAGCTGCGTAGGCTTCCCCACAAAATAACCGCCACCAGGAAAAAGATCAGCGGCGGCGCAACCATCAGTACCCAATCAGCGAAGGTTGAACTCTGACGCACTGTGGACGCCGAGCTAATAATCATCGCTATGGTTCCCGGACCAGCGGTACTTGGCATTGCTAGCGGCACAAAGGCAATATTGGCACTGGGTTCATCTTCCAGCTCTTCCGACTTGCTTTTCGCCTCCGGTGAATCAATCGCTTTCTGTTGCGGAAAGAGCATCCGAAAACCGATAAACGCGACGATTAAGCCGCCTGCAATTCGCAGACCGGGAATCGAAATGCCAAATGTATCCATCACCAGTTGCCCGGCGTAATACGCCACCATCATGATGGCAAATACGTACACCGAGGCCATCAACGACTGACGATTACGTTCGGCACTGTTCATGTTGCCTGCCAGGCCAAGAAATAACGCGACAGTTGTTAATGGGTTAGCTAACGGCAGTAACACCACCAGCCCCAGGCCAATTGCTTTAAACAAATCTAACATTGGTGGTTGTTATCCTGTGTATCTGGGTTATCAGCGAAAAGTATAAGGGGTAAACAAGGATAAAGTGTCACTCTTTAGCTAACCTTGCATCGCATTGACCAAAACTTGAACCGATTTAGCAAAACGTGGCATCGGTCAATTCATTCATTTGACTTATACTTGCCTGGGCAATATTATCCCCTGCAACTAATTACTTGCCAGGGCAACTAATGTGAAAAGTACCAGCGATCTGTTCAATGAAATTATTCCATTGGGTCGCTTAATCCATATGGTTAATCAGAAGAAAGATCGTCTGCTTAACGAGTATCTGTCTCCGCTGGATATTACCGCGGCACAGTTTAAGGTGCTCTGCTCTATCCGCTGCGCGGCGTGTATTACTCCGGTTGAACTGAAAAAAGTGTTGTCGGTCGACCTGGGAGCACTGACCCGTATGCTGGATCGCCTGGTCTGTAAAGGCTGGGTTGAAAGGTTGCCGAACCCGAATGATAAGCGCGGCGTACTGGTAAAACTTACCACCAGCGGCGCGGCAATATGCGAACAATGCCATCAATTAGTTGGCCAGGACCTGCATCAAGAATTAACAAAAAACCTGACGGCGGACGAAGTGGCAACACTTGAGCATTTGCTTAAGAAAGTCCTGCCGTAAACAAAAAAGAGGTATGACGATGTCCAGACGCAATACTGACGCTATTACCATTCATAGCATTTTGGACTGGATCGAGGACAACCTGGAATCGCCACTGTCACTGGAGAAAGTGTCAGAGCGTTCGGGTTACTCCAAATGGCACCTGCAACGGATGTTTAAAAAAGAAACCGGTCATTCATTAGGCCAATACATCCGCAGCCGTAAGATGACGGAAATCGCGCAAAAGCTGAAGGAAAGTAACGAGCCGATACTCTATCTGGCAGAACGATATGGCTTCGAGTCGCAACAAACTCTGACCCGAACCTTCAAAAATTACTTTGATGTTCCGCCGCATAAATACCGGATGACCAATATGCAGGGCGAATCGCGCTTTTTACATCCATTAAATCATTACAACAGCTAGTTGATAACGTGACAACGTCACTGAGGCAATCATGAAACCACTTTCATCCGCAATAGCAGCTGCGCTTATTCTCTTTTCCGCGCAGGGCGTTGCGGAACAAACCACGCAGCCAGTTGTTACTTCTTGTGCCAATGTCGTGGTTGTTCCCCCATCGCAGGAACAACCACCGTTTGATTTAAATCACATGGGTACTGGCAGTGATAAGTCGGATGCGCTCGGCGTGCCCTATTATAATCAACACGCTATGTAGTTTGTTCTGGCCCCGACATCTCGGGGCTTATTAACTTCCCACCTTTACCGCTTTACGCCACCGCAAGCCAAATACATTGATATACAGCCCGGTCATAATGAGCACCGCACCTAAAAATTGCAGACCCGTTAAGCGTTCATCCAACAATAGTGCCGCACTTGCCAGTCCGACTACGGGCACCAGTAACGATAACGGTGCAACCCGCCAGGTTTCATAGCGTCCCAGTAACGTCCCCCAGATCCCATAACCAACAATTGTCGCCACAAACGCCAGATACATCAGCGACAAGATGGTGGTCATATCAATAGTAACCAGACTGTGAATCATGGATGCGGAACCATCGAGAATCAGCGAGGCAACAAAGAAGGGAATGATTGGGATTAAAGCGCTCCAGATTACCAGCGACATCACCGCCGGACGCGTTGAGTGCGACATGATCTTTTTATTGAAGATGTTGCCACACGCCCAACTAAATGCTGCAGCCAGGGTCAACATAAAGCCGAGCATCGCCACATGCTGACCGTTCAGACTATCTTCGATTAACACCAGTACGCCAAAAATCGCTAAGGCGATCCCCGCCAATTGTTTGCCATGCAGTCGCTCCCCGAAAGTAAACGCGCCAAGCACGATAGTAAAAAACGCCTGTGCCTGTAACACCAGCGAAGCCAGTCCAGCAGGCATACCAAAGTTAATGGCGCAGAACAGAAAGGCAAACTGCGCAAAACTGATGGTTAATCCATACCCCAAGAGCAAATTCAGTGGTACTTTCGGTCGTGCAACAAAAAAGATGGCCGGAAAAGCGACCAGCATAAAGCGCAAACCGGCCAGCATCAGCGGTGGCATGTTATGAAGCCCCACTTTGATGACCACAAAATTTAGCCCCCATACGACCACTACCAGTAGCGCCAACACACCATCTTTTCGCGACATTCTACCGCCTCTGAATTTCATCTTTTGTAAGCAATCAACTTAGCTGAATTTACTTTTCTTTAACAGTTGATTCGTTAGTCGCCGGTTACGACGGCATTAATGCGCAAATAAGTCGCTATACTTCGGATTTTTGCCATGCTATTTCTTTACATCTCTAAAACAAAACATAACGAAACGCACTGCCGGACAGACAAATGAACTTATCCCTACGACGCTCTACCAGCGCCCTTCTTGCCTCGTCGTTGTTATTAACCATCGGACGCGGCGCTACGCTGCCATTTATGACCATTTACTTGAGTCGCCAGTACAGCCTGAGTGTCGATCTAATCGGTTATGCGATGACAATTGCGCTCACTATTGGCGTCGTTTTTAGCCTCGGTTTTGGTATCCTGGCGGATAAGTTCGACAAGAAACGCTATATGTTACTGGCAATTACCGCCTTCGCCAGCGGTTTTATTGCCATTCCTTTAGTGAATAACGTGACGCTGGTTGTGCTCTTTTTTGCCCTCATTAACTGCGCCTATTCTGTTTTTGCTACCGTGCTGAAAGCCTGGTTTGCCGACAATCTTTCGTCCACCAGCAAAACGAAAATCTTCTCAATCAACTACACCATGCTAAACATTGGCTGGACCATCGGTCCGCCGCTCGGCACGCTGTTGGTGATGCAGAGCATCAATCTGCCCTTCTGGCTGGCAGCTATCTGTTCCGCGTTTCCCATGCTTTTCATTCAAATTTGGGTAAAGCGCAGCGAGAAAATCATCGCCACGGAAACAGGCAGTGTCTGGTCGCCGAAAGTTTTATTACAAGATAAAGCACTGTTGTGGTTTACCTGCTCTGGTTTTCTGGCTTCTTTTGTAAGCGGCGCATTTGCTTCATGCATTTCACAATATGTGATGGTGATTGCTGATGGGGATTTTGCCGAAAAGGTGGTCGCGGTTGTTCTTCCGGTGAATGCTGCCATGGTGGTTACGTTGCAATATTCCGTGGGCCGCCGACTTAACCCGGCTAACATCCGCGCGCTGATGACAGCAGGCACCCTCTGTTTCGTCATCGGTCTGGTCGGTTTTATTTTTTCCGGCAACAGCCTGCTATTGTGGGGTATGTCAGCTGCGGTATTTACTGTCGGTGAAATCATTTATGCGCCGGGCGAGTATATGTTGATTGACCATATTGCGCCGCCAGGAATGAAAGCCAGCTATTTTTCCGCCCAGTCTTTAGGCTGGCTTGGTGCCGCGATTAACCCATTAGTGAGTGGCGTAGTGCTAACCAGCCTGCCGCCTTCCTCGCTGTTTGTCATCTTAGCGTTGGTGATCATTGCTGCGTGGGTGCTGATGTTAAAAGGGATTCGAGCAAGACCGTGGGGGCAGCCCGCGCTTTGTTGATTTAAGTCGAACACAATAAAGATTTAATTCAGCCTTCGTTTAGGTTACCTCTGCTAATATCTTTCTCATTGAGATGAAAATTAAGGTAAGCGAGGAAACACACCACACCATAAACGGAGGCAAATAATGCTGGGTAATATGAATGTTTTTATGGCCGTACTGGGAATAATTTTATTTTCTGGTTTTCTGGCCGCGTATTTCAGCCACAAATGGGATGACTAATGAACGGAGATAATCCCTCACCTAACCGGCCCCTTGTTACAGTTGTGTACAAGGGGCCTGATTTTTATGACGGCGAAAAAAAACCGCCAGTAAACCGGCGGTGAATGCTTGCATGGATAGATTTGTGTTTTGCTTTTACGCTAACAGGCATTTTCCTGCACTGATAACGAATCGTTGACACAGTAGCATCAGTTTTCTCAATGAATGTTAAACGGAGCTTAAACTCGGTTAATCACATTTTGTTCGTCAATAAACATACAGCGATTTCTTCCCGTTTGCTTACCCTCATACATTGCCCGGTCTGCTCTTCCAATGACCACATCCAGAGGCTCTTCAGGAAATGCGCGACTGACACCTGCTGTCACGGTAATGTTGATATGCCCTTCAGAATGTGTGATGGCATGGTTATCGACTAACTGGCAAATTCTGACACCTGCACGACATGCTTCTTCATCATTAGCCGCTTTGACAATAATGATAAATTCTTCGCCCCCGTAGCGATAAACCGTTTCGTAATCACGCGTCCAACTGGCTAAGTAAGTTGCCAGGGTGCGTAATACTACATCGCCGATTAAATGCCCGTAGGTATCATTAACCAATTTAAATCGGTCAATATCCAACAACATTAAATAAAGATTCAGAGGCTCAGTGTTGCGTAACTGATGATCAAAGGATTCATCAAGAACCCGACGCCCCGGCAATCCCGTCAAAACATCCATATTGCTACGGATCGTCAGCAAATAAATTTTGTAATCGGTTAATGCCGCAGTAAAAGAAAGCAACCCCTCCTGAAAGGCGTCGAAATGCGCGTCCTGCCAGTGATTTTCAACAATAGCCAGCATTAATTCCCGACCACAGTTATGCATATGTTGATGGGCAGAATCCATTAGCCGAACGTAAGGTAATTCATCGTTATCGAGTGGCCCCAGATGATCAATCCACCGACCAAACTGGCACAGTCCATAAGAATGGTTATCCGTTATTTCTGGCTTACTGGCATCTCTCGCGACCACGCTGTGAAACATACTCACCAGCCACTGGTAGTGGGCATCGATAGCCTTATTGAGATTTAACAAGATGGCATCAATTTCCGTTGTCTTCTTGATCATTGCCACTCCTTTTTCACAGTTCCTTGTGCGCGCTATTCTAACGAGAGAAAAGCAAAATTACGTCAATATTTTCATAGAAATCCGAAGTTATGAGTCATCTCTGAGATAACATTGTGATTTAAAACAAAATCAGCGGATAAAAAAGTGTTTAATTCTGTAAATCACCTCTGCATTATCGTAAATAAAAGGATGACAAATAGCATAACCCAATACCCTAATGGCCCAGTAGTTCAGGCCATCAGGCTAATTTATTTTTATTTCTGCAAATGAGTGACCCGAACGACGGCCGGCGCGCTTTTCTTATCCAGACTGCCGCTAATGTTGATCATCTGGTCCGGCTGAACTTCTCGTCCATCAAAGACGGCCGCAGGAATAACGACATTAATTTCACCGCTCTTATCGCGAAAAACGTAACGGTCCTCTCCTTTGTGAGAAATCAAATTACCGCGTAGTGAAACCGAAGCGCCATCGTGCATGTTTTTTGCGAAATCAACGGTCATTTTTTTTGCATCATCGGTTCCGCGATAGCCATCTTCTATTGCATGAGGCGGCGGTGGCGCTGCATCCTGTTTTAAACCGCCCTGGTCATCTGCCAACGCATAAGGCATGACAAGAAAACTTGCTAATACAATGGCCTGAAATTTCATACTAACTCCTTAATTGCGTTTGGTTTGACTTATTAAGTCTGGTTGCTATTTTTATAATTGCCAAATAAGAATACTGCCAATTGTTATAAGGCATTTAAAATCAGCCCACTAGCTGTCAAATATTCAGAGAATTTAACTCACTAAAGTTAAGAAGATTGAAGAGTCTTAAACATATTTTCAGAATAATCGGATTTATATGTTTGAAAATTATTATATTGGACGAGCATACAGAAAAAGCAAATCACCTTTACATATAATAGCGTGGACAAAAAACAGTGAACATTAATAAAGATAAAATTGTACAACTCGCAGATACCGACACTATTGAAAACCTGACATCCGCGTTGAGTCAAAGACTTATCGCGGATCAATTACGCTTAACTACCGCCGAATCATGCACCGGCGGTAAGTTGGCTAGCGCCCTGTGTGCAGCTGAAGATACACCCAAATTTTACGGTGCAGGCTTTGTTACTTTCACCGATCAGGCAAAGATGAAAATCCTCAGCGTAAGCCAGCAATCTCTTGAACGATATTCTGCGGTGAGTGAGAAAGTGGCAGCAGAAATGGCAACAGGTGCCATAGAGCGTGCGGATGCTGATGTCAGTATTGCCATTACCGGCTACGGCGGACCGGAGGGCGGTGAAGATGGTACGCCAGCGGGTACCGTCTGGTTCGCGTGGCATATTAAAGGCCAGACCTACACTGCGGTTATGCATTTTGCTGGCGACTGCGAAACGGTATTAGCTTTAGCGGTGAGGTTTGCCCTCGCCCAGCTGCTGCAATTACTGCTATAACCAGGCTGGCCTGGCGATATCTCCAGGCCAGCCATTGGTGGTGTTTATATGTTCAAGCCACGATGTTGCAGCATCGGCATAATCTGAGGAGCCTTACCGCGCCATTGTCGATACAGGCGTTCCAGATCTTCGCTGTTACCTCTGGAAAGGATCGCCTCGCGAAAACGCAGCCCATTTTCACGCGTTAATCCGCCCTGCTCAACAAACCACTGGTAACCATCATCGGCCAACATTTGCGTCCACAGATAAGCGTAATAACCTGCAGCATATCCGCCACCAAAAATATGGGCGAAATAACTGCTGCGATAGCGTGGCGGTATAGCAGGAAGATCCATATTTTCCGCCACCAGCGCCCGCAATTCAAAATCATCGACATCCTGCATTGCTTCGTTTTCTTCCAGGCAATGCCAGCGCATATCGAGAAGTGCGGCGCTAAGCAGTTCGCTCATCTCATACCCTTTGTTGAACAGGCTGGCATTACGCATTTTCTGTTGCAGTTCGTCAGGCATTGCTGCCCCGCTCTGATAATGCCGGGCGTAGCGAGCGAATACCTGCGGATGCGTTGCCCAGTGTTCGTTGATTTGCGACGGAAATTCGACAAAATCACGCGGCGTGTTGGTGCCGGAAAGCGTGGCATAACGCTGGCGGGCAAAAAGGCCGTGCAGCGTATGACCAAATTCATGGAATAAGGTTATTACATCATCCCAGAGTAACAACGCAGGCTCACCGGCAGCGGGTTTCTGATAATTGCAAACGTTATAAATTACCGGATGCGTTTCATTAAGCGTTGATTGCTCAACAAAATTGCCCATCCATGCACCGCCGCTTTTTGAATCACGGGCGAAGAAATCACCGTAAAATAACGCCAGTCCCACGCCATTATGATCAAAAATTTCCCACACACGAACGTCAGGATGGTAGACAGGAATATCAAAACGTTCGACAAACTTAATACCGAAGAGCTGATTCGCGGTCCAGAATACACCTTCATTCAACACCGTGTTTAATTCAAAATATGGCTTGAGCTGCGCCTCATCAAGATCAAATTTCTCCCGCCGTACCTGTTCCGCATAAAATGCCCAGTCCCACGGCTGCGCGCTAAACCCGCCCTGCTGCTTATCGATAACCGCCTGTATGGAGGCTAATTCATCGCTCGCACGTTGACGCGCCGCTGGAACAATTTCCCGCATAAAGTTGAGTGCTGCTTCTGGCGTTTTTGCCATCTGATCGGCGATTTTCCATGCGGCATAATGAGGAAAACCAAGTAGTGTTGCCTGTTGTGCACGGATCTCCACCAGACGTTGAATGATAGCGCGGGTATCATTGGCATCATTTTTTTCCGCTCGCGTCCAGCCCGCAATAAACAGTTTTTCACGCGTCGCACGATCGCGCATTTCGGCAAGCGCCGGTTGTTGGGTGGTATTCAGCAGCGGAATCAGCCATTTGTTATCCAGACCTTTCTCGCGAGCCGCCTCTGCCGCCAGCGCAATCTCTTGCTCACTCATTCCTGCCAGCTGCGCGATATCGTTCACAACCAGACCGCCGGATTTATTTGCTGCCAGTAACCGCTGGTTAAACTGGCTGGTCAGGGTCGCAGCTTCTGTATTCAGTACTTTTAATTTTGCTTTATCAGCTTGCGCAAGTTTGGCTCCGGCAAGGACAAAACGTTGATGAATCACCTCCACCAGGCGGATGGATTCACTATCAAGCCCCAGGGATTCACGGCGCTGCCAGACAGCATCTACCCGCGCGAATAATTCACCGTTCAGATAGATATCATTAGCCAGTTCCGCCAGTTCAGCGGAAAACTGTTCATCAAGACGCTGTAATTCATCATTGGTATGCGCCGCAGTCATCGCAAAAAAGACGCTGGTAACGCGGGTAAGTAATTCTCCGCTTTGTTCCAGTGCCAGAATAGTATTGTTGAAATCAGGCGTTTGCGGGTTAAGCGCGATGGCAGCAATTTCTGCCCGCTTTTGCTGCATTCCCTCATCGAATGCCGGGCGATAGTGATGATTGGCAATTTGATCAAAATGAGGAGCCAGATACGGCAGTGTGCTTTGCACAAGGAAAGGATTCATTGTTGTCATTTTCTTCTCCTGAACGCGAGGTGTTCCATAGCGTAGGCTTACTGATAACGGAGTGCAATCTTGCAAACCAGTATTACCCGCTCTTAAGCATCCCGTGCTATGTTATTGACACACAAAAGCGTTGAGGAACAGTGAGATGATCGTTTTAGTAACTGGAGCAACGGCAGGTTTTGGTGAATGCATTACTCGTCGTTTTATTCAACAAGGGCATAAAGTTATCGCCACTGGCCGTCGCCAGGAGCGGTTGCAGGAGTTAAAAGACGAACTGGGAGATAATCTGTATATCGCCCAACTGGACGTTCGCAACCGCGCCGCTATTGAAGAGATGCTGGCATCGCTTCCTGCCGAGTGGTGCAATATTGATATCCTGGTAAATAATGCCGGCCTGGCGTTGGGCATGGAGCCTGCGCATAAAGCCAGCGTTGAAGACTGGGAAACGATGATTGATACCAACAACAAAGGCCTGGTATATATGACGCGCGCCGTCTTACCGGGTATGGTTGAACGTAATCATGGTCATATTATTAACATTGGCTCAACGGCAGGTAGCTGGCCGTATGCCGGTGGTAACGTTTACGGTGCGACGAAAGCGTTTGTTCGTCAGTTTAGCCTGAATCTGCGTACGGATCTGCATGGTACGGCGGTGCGCGTCACCGACATCGAACCGGGTCTGGTGGGTGGCACCGAGTTTTCCAATGTCCGCTTTAAAGGCGATGACGGTAAAGCGGAAAAAACCTATCAAAATACCGTTGCATTGACGCCAGAAGATGTCAGCGAAGCCGTCTGGTGGGTGTCAACGCTGCCTGCTCACGTCAATATCAATACCCTGGAAATGATGCCGGTTACCCAAAGCTATGCCGGACTGAATGTCCACCGTCAGTAATTTTTATACCCGGCGTAACTGCCGGGTTATTGCTTGTCACAAAAAAGTGGTAGACTCATGCAGTTAACTCACTCACAAGCAAGAACGAATGACCGTCGAAACGCAACTTAATCCCACACAGCCTGTCAATCAGCAGATTTATCGTATTCTTCGTCGCGACATTGTCCATTGCCTGATTGCACCAGGCACACCGTTGTCGGAAAAAGAAGTTTCTGTTCGTTTCAATGTGTCACGCCAGCCGGTTCGTGAAGCCTTTATTAAACTGGCGGAAAACGGCCTGATTCAAATTCGTCCGCAGCGTGGCAGCTACGTCAACAAAATTTCCATGGCCCAGGTGCGCAACGGCAGTTTTATCCGTCAGGCCATTGAGTGCGCGGTGGCGCGTCGGGCGGCGAGCATGATTACCGAAAGCCAGTGCTACCAACTGGAACAAAATCTTCACCAGCAACGCATTGCCATTGAGCGCAAGCAACTGGATGATTTTTTTGAACTTGATGACAACTTCCATCAACTCCTGACGCAGATTGCCGACTGTCAACTGGCGTGGGATACCATTGAGAACCTGAAAGCGACCGTTGATCGCGTGCGCTATATGAGTTTCGACCACGTTTCTCCACCAGAAATGCTGTTACGCCAGCATCTTGATATTTTCTCTGCCCTGCAAAAACGTGATGGCGATGCGGTAGAACGTGCAATGACGCAACATTTGCAGGAAATCAGCGAATCCGTGCGCCAGATCCGCCAGGAAAATAGCGACTGGTTTAGCGAAGAGTAATTCATTTCCTCTCATCCCATCCGGGGTGAGAGTCTTTTCCCCCGCCTTATGGCTCATGCATGCATCAAAAAAGATGTGAGCTTGATCAAAAACAAAAAATATTTCACTCGACAGGAGTATTTATATTGCGCCCGTTACGTGGGCTTCGACTGTAAATCAGAAAGGAGAAAACACCTATGACGACCTACGATCGTAACCGTAACGCAATCACCACTGGCAGCCGTGTTATGGTTAGCGGCACCGGTCACACTGGCAAGATCCTGTCGATTGATACTGAAGGTCTGACCGCTGAGCAAATCCGCCGCGGAAAAACCGTAGTTGTTGAAGGTTGTGAAGAGAAACTGGCACCACTGGACCTGATTCGTCTCGGCATGAACTAAGCGTGTGAATGCCGCCGATGGCGGCATTGCTTTTTTTACTTCACGGAATATTTCGCCACGGTCGCTTTCGCGCCATGCGCTAATAAAGACAAGTACGCTTCCGTCACTTTTGCAGTAAACAAGCTATTGTCTGGCAAATCATCACCAAAGATTGCCTTAATCGCCAGCAATGACTGGACGCGCGCTTTCCCTTCGGCACTACTTTGTACAGCCTTCTGAATAACAGGTAACAGTGGGTCACTGATTTCTATCGGATTTCCCTGTTCATCAACACCACCGACATAACGCATCCAACCCGCGACGCCCAGCGCCAGCAGATCGAACTTGCTGTCATGCGCCAGATGCCAGCGAACAGAATCCAACATCCGCTGTGGCAATTTCTGGCTACCATCCATCGCAATCTGCCAGGTTCGATGACGTAACGCCGGATTGCTATAGCGTTCAATTAATCGGTTAGCGTAATCTTGCAAATCAACGCCCTGCACTTTCAGCGTCGGCGCTTGTTCCTGCAACATCAAGCCATACGCCGCATAACGATAATGTTCATCTTCCATGCAGTCATTAATGTGCTGATATCCGGCAAGATAACCCAAATACGCCAGGAATGAATGACTGCCGTTGAGCATGCGCAACTTCATCTCTTCATAAGGCAGCACATCACTAACCAGTTCGGCTCCCGCTTTTTCCCATTCTGGACGTCCGGCAACAAAGTTATCTTCTATTACCCACTGGCGGAAAGGTTCACAGGCAACGCCCGCAGGATCGCCCACACCGGTAAGTTGTTCGATTTTCGCCAGCGTATCCTCTGTCACTGCGGGCACAATACGGTCCACCATTGTTGATGGGAAAGTCACGTTATCTTCGATCCATTGTGCCAGTTTTACATCAACGGCTTGCGCGTAGGAAGTGACAACGTCACGCATAACATGACCGTTTTCTGGCATGTTGTCACATGACATGACGGTAAATGCGGGAAGTCCTGCCGCTTTACGGCGAGCCAGCGCCTCAACAATCACCCCTGTTGCTGTTTTCGGCTGGTGGGGATTTTGCACGTCGGCAGCGACCATCGGGTGATCGAGCATTAACTGTCCGGTCGCCGGAGAGTGGAAATACCCTTTTTCGGTGATTGTCAGAGAGACAATCGCGATTTGCGGTTCACACATCGCAGCCAACACGGTTTCTAAGCCATCCATCTGTACGTGCAAGGCTTTTTTAACGACGCCAACGACGCGAGCCGTCCACGCATCGGCCGACATTTCCGCAACGGTATAAAGATTATCTTGCTGTTGTAAATCGGCAATTTGCTGTTCGCCGCCGATTAAGTTGACCTCATAATATCCCCAGTCACTGAAATGTTCTGTAGCAAGAATATCGGCATACACGCCCTGATGCGCACGGTGAAATGCACCAAAGCCTAAATGAATAATTCTTGGGGCCAGGTTATTACGATCATAAACAGGGAGTGTCGCTTTTGCTGATAACAAATTATTTCCCATAACAATTCCTTAAATATAAATATGGCAAGCTATATGTTTTGTTATATGAATAAAAATCCCCTCTCCGGTAAGAGAAGGGATTGAGGATTTACAGACTTCTGGAAGGTTGCGCAGCTCTTACAACACGCGGTTGATCTTCCGCAGCGTCTTCCAGCGCACTTAAATCACGGTCTTTCACCTCTGGCATTTTCAGCGCAGAGATTAAACCAATCACTGAATATGCCATGATCATAATGGCGATCGGATACCAGGATTCCGTCATGGTGCAGAAAATACCCGCCAGGATAGGACCAAAACCGGAAGCGATAAGACCACCAATTTCTTTAGAAATAGCCATCCGGGTAAAGCGGTTTTTACAGCCGAACATTTCTGCCATGGTAATGTTTTCCAGAGCAAATAATCCCAGCACCGCACAGTTATGAATCACAATCAGTGCAACCATAATGGTGCTCGGGGCATAGCTTTTATCTACAATGATAGAAAGCATTGGCCATGCCAGCACAATCGCGGAGGTATTCATAATAATATACGGGATCCGGCGACCAATTTTATCGGATAACCAACCAAGGAACGGAATGGTCATAAAGCCGAGAATCGAACTGATCATCAATGCATCTGTTGGAATTGCTTTGTTAAACAATAACGTCTGCACTAAATAGCCTGCAAGGAAAGTCTGAATTAAACCTGAGTTACCAGCCTGACCAAAACGCAGCCCTGTTGCCAGCCAGAAGGATTTGCTCTGGAACATGCTACCAGCAGGTGCAGGTTTTGCTGTCGGTTGGTTGCTGTCGTTAACCTTCTCAAAGACCGGGCTTTCTTTCAGATTCATACGCAACCAGATAGCAAAGACCATCACGACAACGCTCGCCAGGAACGGTATACGCCATCCCCACGCCAGCAGTTCCTCTTTACTGAGAATGAAGAACATAAAGGCCCAGATTGCCGTTGCGCTCAAGGTTCCGCAGTTAGTTCCCATAGCCACAAATGAGGAGATAATTCCGCGCTTACCTTTTGGTGCATATTCCGCCAGCATCGTACCGGCACCGGAAATTTCCGCACCTGCACCCAACCCCTGAATAATACGCAACGTCACCAGCAAGATGGGTGCAAAAACACCAATCTGTGCATAGGTCGGTAACACACCAATTAAGGTGGTACAGATCCCCATCATGGTGATGGTAATAAAGAGCACTTTTTTACGCCCTATTCTGTCGCCCATTTTGCCGAAAATAAATGCTCCGACAATACGCGCCACATAACCTGCACCGTAGGTTCCCATTGCCAAAATTAATGCCATTGCCGTTGATGATTCAGGAAAAAATATTTCATGAAACACTAACGCTGCGCCGAGCGAATATAACTGGAAATCCATAATTCACAGGTGTTTTTTCCCATCCTGTGGTTTCCTTGGCGTTTTCTAGGTTTTTTCAGATAGTTGCATTTTTTAAAAAGCATCCTAAGTTCGATCTCAGTGTCTATCTGGGGCCTATTTCTGTCCCATATATGCCCCAAAAAAAACCCCCCAACAGATAAGTAGTTTTTTCATGGATTTATGCGTAAAATCAAGAACGGCTGGAAATCATTCAATACTCACACTATCGAAAAATTTACCAGCCAACCGCAGCACGTTCTTGCATAAGGCGTGTCTGCGGTTTTTCAACTATTCAGATACATCACTCCCATCACATTCATTCCTCCGCATCAAAGGCATATAGGCTATATCACCTTGATATTTTTCTTTTTCAGATAAAAACTGTTATCTATGTATACTTTTAAACCCAATCCGTGTAGAGTCTCTGCATAAGATAGTTTGCAGTTGCCGCTTCAGCTTGCGCCATAAACCGCCTGATTTTTGCTGCCACCTGTTAGCATTCCTGTATACCTGAAACGACAATGTTTATCTACGAACTTTAAGAACACCCAAGATAAAAATTGTCAACTATATCATATATAACACATTACTAATTCGAGGCTATATGAACAGCATACTGATAATCACATCTCTCCTTATCATATTCAGCATTTTTAGTCATGCCCTAATAAAATTAGGGATTGGCATATCCAATAACCCAGACAAAACCGATGTATAAGTCAACATATCCTGAATCAGACATACAATATCGCAATGAAAATCAATAATATTTTAAGGAATATCTTCATGAAATCAAAAGACACCCTAAAGTGGTTCCCTGCGCAGCTTCCTGAAGTAAGAATTATCCTAGGGGATGCTGTAGTGGAAGTAGCAAAACAGGGAAGACCTATCAATACCAGAACATTGCTTGATTACATTGAAGGAAACATAAAGAAAAAATCATGGCTGGATAACAAAGAATTATTACAAACAGCGATATCAGTTCTTAAAGACAACCAAAATTTAAATGGTAAAATGTAATATAATAAACTTACTTTTTTATCATTTTTCCACTTTAACAACATTTTGCTCCACTTTTCCACGACCAAACAACTTGAAATCTGGTTAAAATAACACGCAACACTATTCTTCTTCCTTGAGTCCGCCCGGAACTCGAAAAACAAACCGAGTTAAAGCCATTTTTCACAAAATCGATTTTGGGTCTCACCAAAATTACGGGGTTGCATACGCATTCGTTTATTTTCGAACGTGTACATACAAATATGCACAAAAATAATCAAAATTATTTTCTGAGATGCATTATGATATGAACACCAATTTCGTATAGAGTCTCACTATGTCTCGAATTTTTGCTTACTGTCGGATATCAACGCTGGATCAGACCACCGAAAATCAACGCCGGGAAATCGAAAGTGCAGGTTTTAAAATCAAACCTCAGCAAATAATCGAAGAACACATTAGCGGCTCAGCAGCAACCAGTGAGCGTCCTGGTTTTAACCGGTTGCTTGCTCGCCTGAAATGTGGTGATCAATTGATTGTGACAAAACTGGATCGCCTTGGTTGTAATGCAATGGATATCAGGAAAACAGTGGAACAACTGACCGAAACAGGTATCAGAGTGCATTGCTTAGCATTGGGGGGCATTGACCTGACCAGTCCAACAGGAAAAATGATGATGCAAGTAATTTCAGCAGTCGCTGAATTTGAACGAGACCTTTTACTTGAACGCACTCATTCCGGGATAGTAAGAGCCCGGGGCGCAGGGAAACGTTTTGGTCGACCACCTGTGTTAAATGAAGAACAGAAACAGGTGGTATTCGAACGAATTAAGTCAGGTGTAAGTATAAGTGCCATTGCCCGGGAATTCAAAACCTCGCGGCAAACCATTTTAAGAGCCAAAGCAAAACTTCAGACACCTGACATATAAAAAATAATCTCGGTGTGAGATGCTTTACGTCTTCCAAGCCCCCTTCCTTGCCGTAAATGGAAAGATACATCTAATTATAGAATTTATATGTTTTACCCTACGGCAGTGCTGGCCATTCAATATCCTGTGCAGTTGACGTATCAACACGGTTCAGCAATACCCGATACTTTTTCCATGCTTCCAGCAACGAGATTTCTTCCTCCGTTGCAATTTCCAGATCTGCAGCATCCTGAAGCGGCGCAATATGCTCACTGGCTACCTGCATCAGGCTGTTTTTTGTTTCTTCCGCCTCCCGGATCCGGAACAGTTTTTCTGCTTCCGTATCCTTCACCCAGGCTGTGCCGTTCCACTTCTGATATTCCCCTCCCGGCGATAACCAGGTAACATTTTCCGGTAACGGACCGAGTTCAGAAATAAATAACGCGTCGCCGGAAGCCACGTCATAAACCGTTTTACCCCGATGATCTTCAACGAGATGCCACGATGCCTCATCACTGTTGAAAACAGCCACGAAGCCTGCCGGAATATCTGGCGGTGCAATATCGGTACTGTTTGCTGGCAGACCTGTATGAGGCGGAATATATGCGTCACCTTCACCAATAAATTCATTAGTTCCGGCCAGCAGATTATAAATTTTTATGGTCCGTGGTTGTTCACTCATTCTGAATGCCATTATGCAAGCCTCACAATATAGTTAAATGCGATGTTTTTGACGGTGTTTTCCGCGTTACCAGCAGCGTTAACGGTGATGGTGTGTCCATGTGAACCAATCGCAACGGAGTGCGTATGAGCACCAATACCGACAGTATGTGCGTGTGCACCTGCGCTTGCAGCAGTACCCGATACAGAGTGCGTATGAGCGCCTGCAGAAGAAGTGTTAACACTGTATTTAGAATAATCAGGTGATCCACTTCCCGGAGCACCACTGGAACCACCTGAAACAAATGTCATCGAATGGGTATGTGCACCGGCTGAAGCAGCCGTACCGCTAACACTATGGGTATGCGCACCAGTGTTATTCGTGGATTTAGTGCCGTAATCAAACGACGATGTGGTTTTCGTCCCCAAATCCGTACTGGATACGCTGGCGCTGTGGGTGTGTGATTTAATGCCGTCCTGTTCCTGAGACAATACGGCTCGATCACTGGCGGGCTTGCCCTTAATCGTCCAGCCACGCATATCAGGGATCACGCCTGACGGATAAGCGGCTGCAAGTTTCGGGTAAGCAGATTTGTCAAAAGTCTGCCCCTGCATCAGGGCATAACCAGACGGAACGGTATCTGATGGCCACGGGATTGGTGCGCCGACTGGATAAAACTCTGCAGGAGGATGAGCCGAGGTGTAAAGCTGCGCCCACGGCGACCAGTTTGCGTCGGTCGTATCCCGTCGTGAACGAATAAATGCCGGAGCATGATCGCCGCTGGTTCCACTCCAGCCAATAAGTAACTCACCCTCTCCTACTGCGGTTACACCAGTGAGATGAAGCACATTACCATAGGTTGTTGGGTAGCCATTGTTGTATGCCTCATACATCTGAATGCCTGGTGTACCCTTTGCGCTCCCACTTAATGCCGTAACACGGTTTCTGGATACTAACGTATTAATATTTATATCGCTGGAACCATCAAATTTAACTCCATTTATATTTATCGCATTTTGTAACTTGGTTGCTGTCAATGCGTTACCGTTCAGACTTGCGGACAGTTTGGTTCCAATAACCAGTTCGCCGGTTGCGTTATCAATAGCAAACGGTCTTAATGTATTCCAGCCACCATAAACATCACCTTGATTGGTAAGCAGCAGGTAAGTTTTAGCGCCATCATTACGCCATAATGCACCATACTCCCCACCTATCATTCGAATCTGATTACCACCACGCGCTACAATTTCGTCTGTGGCAAAAAGTTTTTTGCACGACAAGTTATCGTTAACGATTAACGAATGAGACTCATAAAAACCACGCCCACTCTTAAAATCAAGGATAACGTCCGCCGCGATACATTCAGTCGCCGGATTTGTTGCCCCAAACTTATAGGTCGTATCATTAACAACGAGATCAGCACCAGGTGCGGATATTGACAGGCCATCTTCGATAAACGCAAAAACAGGGAAAGCAGCGCCATCAACATAGAACACAGAGCGCAAATCATCGCCCTTATTACTCATCATTATTGAGTGGATGGCTCGTTCATTGTTTTGATATTGCCAGAACATTCCATAAGCATAACGCCCCCTGTCAGTCCAGCCACCAGGCATAACAAATCCGTTAAACTCGCAGTTATTCATCGGATCGCCTGCGGTTCGCGTTGCCGTGGTGATAATGACCCTTGATGCCAGTTCGCTTACTGAGCCAGCAGAACGCATAACAGCAACAGGGTAATATTTTCCAGATGTTGCACCTGCAGGAGCGTTAACCCGCACATAACGCATACCACGCTTATCAGCAAAGTCTGTTTTACTGACCGCGTTAATGTTGTTCAGGAAGCGTCCCTTATCGGGTATATCAGCGCCGTTCTGGTCTTTCTGCAGACGTTTCTCTGCATTGTCATAGGCTGATTTTACTGCCTTTGGCGTTGCCGCCAGCGTTTCAGACGTACTGTTGGTCGCACTGCTGAGCTGTACTATCCCCTTTTTCGTCGTGCTCGCATCCTCAAGCGCCACGGCGGATGCAATATCCTCTGCCCGTTTTGCTGCTGTCTCGGCGCGCGTTGCCGCGGATTCCGCCGTACTTTTGCTCTGAGCTGCCGCCGTCGCACTGCCAGCTGCCTCTGTCGCCTTCGTGGATGCCGTCGTGGCGCTGCCCTTCGCTGCTGACGCCTGTCTGGTCGCCTCATCTTTTGAAGCAGACGCCGATGATGCCGATGACGCCGCCGAACTGGCGGACGATGCGGCAGCCGTTTTTGAGGATTCTGCGCTGGTTTCCGACGCTTTCGCGTTCGTCTCGGATGTCTTCGCTGCGGAAGCAGACCTCGCTGCTGCGCTGGCCTGTTCAGTGGCTTCGCCAGCCTTCGTTGTGGCTGTTGAAGCAGACGATGCGGCACTTTCTGCCGATTTTCCGGCGGCGGTGGCACTGGCTGAGGCCTGCCCGGCACTTGTTGACGCGGCACTGGCAGACGACGCAGCCGCTGTTTTTGAGCCTGCCGCAGCTGAGGCGCTCTGTCCCGCTGCCGTCTCAGAAGACCTGGCGTTCGTCTCGGACGTTTTTGCCGCCTTCGCGGAATTTCCTGCCGCCGTTGCCGAGGAAGCTGCGCTACTGGCGCTCGAGGATGCGTTCGTTTCTGATGATTTCGCTGCCTCTTTTGAGGCCGCCGCATCCCGGGCTGAGGTGGCAGCTTCTGACGCTTTCGTGGTCGCGGTGGATGCAGAAGTGGCTGCTGATTGTTGTGACGCTGCCGCATTCGTTTCTGACGTTTTCGCCGCAGCGGCACTGGTAGCTGCCGCGCTTTTTGAGGACTCTGCAGCAGCAGCACTTTTCGATGCTTCACTGGCCTTTGTTGATGCCGTTCCTGCGCTGGAAGACGCTGACTGAGCCGACGACGCGGCCTGTCCGGCTGACGTGCTGGCTGCGCGTGCTGAGCCTGCAGCATCAGTCGCATGGGTTGCCGCCTCACGGGCTGATGTGCCGGCATCGCTGGCTGACTTCTTCGCGGCTGCCGTGTTCTGTGCCACCGCGGACGCGTTACGCGCCACCTCTTCCACCATCAGTTCAAAACGGCGCAGTGCCTCAGGACGGGCATCATCCTCCGTCATGGCACCGAGAAAATCATTCAGCGTACCGGGTCGGGAATCTTCATACACGGTGATGGTCCCGGCATGTGACGGCGGGAATCCCTCCACCAACAGAATAACGCTGTACTGCCCGTACTCAACGTCCATGCTGTAACGCCCGGCTTCATCCGGATTTTCTGAGGCCAGCGTGTTCACCACCACCGTGGTGCTGTTACGTTTTGCTTTCAGCTGGATTGTGCAGTTCTGTACCGGTTTTCCTGTGCCGTCTTTCAGTACACCTGAAATCTTTACTGCCATATTCACCCCACAAAAAAGCCCGCCTGAACCGGCGGGCTGTCATAACACTGTGTTACCTGGCTAATCAGAATTTATAACCGACACCCACGATGAAACCGTCAGTGCGCCAGTCACCACTGCCGGAGCCTTCATAAGCAATATCAATGGCCACGGATTCGGTCGGGTTAAACTGCACGCCAGCCCCCCACGCCAGAGACGTGTTGCTGTGGCGACCGTCATCACTTCCGGTCAGCACATCGTGCTTTTTCCCCTTGTTGTCAGTTACGCGGAGATAATCCCCGGAGAAAGTCGACACACGGCTGTAAGCCACACCCGCCATCGCATACGCGCTGAACCATTCATTCACGCGCACAGACGGCCCCGCCATTACGCTGAACCAGCGGTTACGAACGGAATCTTCATGCCAGCGGGTATCGCTGTAACGGGTAATCTGGCGATTCTTGTCTCCTGCATAGCTGAACGACGTCACCATCCCCAGTGTGTCCGTAAACTCATAACGGTATTTCACGTTAATCCCGTTCAGATCATCACTGCCGGGAACGTTCGTCCGGGCATGAAGATACCCCGCGCTCAGCGTGGACTGATGTTCAGACGCCCATGCAGGCGCACCGGATACGGCCAGACAAATGGCTGCGGACAAAATGGCGGCATAAAGTTTACGCATAATTACCTCTCGCTTTTCTGCAATAAAAAAGGCGTCATTCCTGACGCCCTTTATTGGGGTTATAAATATTTCAACGAATACTGATGCCGGAAGCGGCTTTTTTGGTCACAATCACCGTACAGTCGGTGATATTGCCTGCCCCCTGATTGCCTTTCTGGAAAATCTTAAACTCCAGAGTGACGCTTCCCCTGCCACTCGGCATATCAATAACTGCACTGTAACTACCGGGAATGGCCCCTTTAGTTTCTCTGGATGCGATTAATACGCCGTTTTTGCGAACTTCAAAACCATAACCCGTGTATCGCGTGCCTCCCGGGTTATTTCCGCTCCCCGGATCGTCATACGCTATACCGTTAAAAATAATGGGCGGAATAATAATCTGGCGGTCAAAGTTATGATCATCGCTGATGGTGACTGTAACCGTCCCGTTTGGTGTTTCCGTATTACCCCACGTACCAGCCTGTTTCGGGAATGATTTGGATACAGCTTTAACGAAGTCACCTCTGACCTGAGTCGCCTCCAGCATGCCCTTAATCGTACAGTTTTCATTTACCGTGACATTGTTGAGCGTCCCGGCGTTCGCATTCACACTGCCACTGATATCCGCATTTTTAGCGGTCAGCTTTCCGTCCGGTGTCAGGGAAAATGCCGGCGGATTTCCACCGCTGGTAATGGTGGGAGCCGTCAGGCGTTTCAGGAACACGTCATTCATGAATATCTGATCACCCTGACCAACAAACATCGGTTTTGTGTTGCCATTTGCAGGATTAATCATCGCAATCCTGTCCGCCGCCAGCAGCACCTGACTCTGCATGCCGTCAGGGGTGTTCTCAATACCGGCACCGATACCCGCAATATAAAGGCGTCCGTCCTGCATCTGCTGCAGCTTCACAGCCCACATGCTGTTCAGATTATTATTTGTATCAACCTGAACCTTCTGTATCTGCTGGATCGCTGCACTCTGGTCTTCCAGTTTCTTATTGACGGTCTGTGTTATTTCATTGCTGACATCCGTTATGGACGTCCTGATTTCAGTCAGGTCAGGCGCAAGCTGACCGTTATCAATCTGCGTCCACAGCTCCTGAGCCAGATGGGTTTTCCCTATCTCGCCTTTGAAAAAATCCAGATAGCCTGATGCATCATCACTCGGCTGACCGACAGCCTCCACGAATGCCGATTTGCCAACGGTGTTCACACTGCGGATATAAAAGTAATAATCATGGCCCGGTTTGATATTGATACTGGCGGCTATCCAGTACAGCCCCGTGCCAAGATAGCGGGCTGTGGTTTCAACCTGCCTGATATCGGTAATCCGCTTTTCCGAGAACCAGAACTCAAACTGTACCGTCGGATCATAAACCGCAAGATGCGGCGTGGCGGTTATCTGAAAATAGCCCGGCGTCAGCTCAATCCGCGACGGCGCTGCCGGTGCGGCAATCCGGAACGATACCGACGCCGGATCGCCCTGCTGCCCCCACGCATTTACCGCCCGGACTGTCAGCCTGTAGTTCCCCAGCGCCAGTTGCGTGAAGCGGTATGTGGTTTCCGTCGTCCGGGCCGTGCTGACCAGCCGCTCACTGCCGTCATCCGCTGCCACGGTCAGGCGAAGCAGGAAGCTCACGCCCTTCACCACCTTCGGCGTGTCCCAGCGGGCCAGTACCTGATACTCCCCGCTGTCTGCGGTGACTTCGGCAGTCAGGTGCTGCACCGCTGGCGGCGTGACACCATTCACCGTGCCGCTCTGGTCGCCGTCAAAGTGCGCCCCGTTATCCACGATGGCTTCTTTTTCCGGTACATGCTGCACGGCGGTGATGGCATACGTGCCGTCGTCGTTCTCACGGATACTCACGCAGCGGAACAGGCGCTGGCGCAGCGTCGGCAGCTTCAGCCCCCATACGCTGTATCCGGCAACGCCGTCAGGAACACGGCTCACTTTTACCTTCACGCCGTCGGTGACGGACTGGACCTCCACGCTGACCGGATTGCCACTTCCGTCAACCAGGCTTATCAGCGTGGTACCGGAGGATGGCAGCGTGATTTCACGGTCGAGCGTCAGCGTCCGGGTCTGGCTGTTCACCGCCAGCACGCGCCCGCCGGTGCTGATACCCGCATAGTCATCATCGCAGATTTCAATGACATCCCCCGGTACATGGCGAAGCCCTTCCGCACCCACGCTGAAGTCCACGGTCTGCGTTTCCAGCAGTTCCGTTTTAATCAGCCACAGCCCGGCGCGGTGCGCCTGCCCCCGGCTGGTACAGCCAAAGGCATCCATCTTCGTGACGTTACGACCGTAACGGGCAATGGCCTGCGTATCTTCAACAAGCTCTGTCGCCGTCTCCCAGCCGTTATCCGGGTCAATCCAGTTCACCTCAACGGCATTATGGCGGTCCTTCAGGGCGCTGAAGCTGTAGCGGAACGGCGCGCCATCATCCGGCATCACCACATTACTGCGGTTATAGGTCCACACCTTATCCGACGGTCGGTCCTGCACGAACGTCAGCGTCTGCCCGTTCCATACCGGCATACAGCGCATCGCCGAGCAGAAATCACTGAGCACATCCCACGCCTTGCGCTGTGTGGTCAGGTACGCATTACAGGTGATGCGCGGCTCCGTGCCGCCAAAGCCGTCCGGCACTGACTGGTCGCAGTACTGGCCGATGACATACAGCGCCCATTTGTCCACATCCGCCGCACCAAGACGTTTCCCCATGCCGTAGCGTGGATGGGTCAGCATATCCCACAGACACCAGGCCATGTTGTTGCTGTATGCTGGCTTAAACGTTCCGTCCCAGATACCGCTGTATTGCCGCGTCTGCGGGTTATAGTTCGACGGCACCTGCAGAATGCGCCCGCGAAGATGATAATTACGGCTCACCTGCTGGCTGCCGAACTGCTCCGAGTCCACCTGCACGCCGACCAGTGCCGTGTTCGGGTAGCACTGTTTCACATCGATGATTTCGGTGTATGACGACCAGAGCGTTTTGTTCTGCAGCTGGTCTGTGGTGCTGTCCGGCGTCATCCTGCGCATCCGGATATTAAACGGGCGCGGCGGCAGGTTACCCACCACCACCGAGGCCAGATACTGCGAGGTGGTTTTGCCCTTAATGGTGATGTCTTTTTCCGTCACCCAGCCACCGTTACGTTGTATCTGAACCAGCAGGCGGACTTCCGATGGATTCCTGTCCCCCTTTGAGGTGGTTTCCACCAGTGCCTGCACACCGAAGGTAAAGCGCAGACGGTCGATATTTGCAGACGTGATGGTCCGGGTGATCGGCGTGTCATATTTCACTTCCGTACCCAGCACCGTCTCGGAGCCGGAGGATTCAAATCCCTCCGGCGGAGTCTGCTCCTGCTCACCTGCCCGGAACACCACCGTGACGCCGGATATATTGGTATTCCCCTCACTGTCCAGCACCGGCGTACTGTTCAGCAGCACGCTTTTTAATCCATCCACCGGACCTTCAATCGGCCCTTCGCTGATGGCATCAATCACACTCAGCAGCTGCGTGGATTTCAGGTTGTCCTTCGCTTCGCGCGGGGTATGCCCCTTACTGCTGCCTTTACCCATTCCTCACGCTCCATAAACGACAAAACCGCCCGCAGGCGGTTTCACATAAAACATTTTGCATCAGCGACCAATCACCACAACCTGACCACCGTCCCCTTCGTCTGCCGTGCTGATCTCCTGAGAAACCACGCGTGACCCCACGCGCATTTCCCCGTACAGAACAGGCAGAACATTGCCCTGGGCAACCATGTTATCCAGTGAGGAGAAATAGGTGTTCTGTTTGCCGTTATCTGTACTTGCTGCCGTGGGCGTCCTGGCTTTCGGTGCCAGCATCTGCGCCACACCGCCCAGGATCATACTGGCCCCTGCCGCATACATGCCCGATACAGCCGCGGCACCCAGCCAGCCCACAGGGTTCCACCATGCCACCGCAATCAACGCCGCCCCCAGCACCACCTGAAACACACCGCCACTTTTAGCTCCCGCCAGACGCGGCACGATATGGATCACGGCACCATTTGCCAGCGGCTCATTAAGACGGGCAGATAATTCGGTTTCACCTGCATCACGCCCGGCAATGCGCACCTGATACCAGCCGTCATTCAGTTTCTGACGAAACGCCGGGAGCTGTGTGGCCAGCGCCCGGATGGCTTCGGCCCCCGTTTTCACACGAAGGTCGATGCGGCGGCCAAATCGTTGTAAATCCCCGTAAAGGCAGATGCGTGCCATGCCCGGTGACGCCAGAGGGAGTGTGTGCGTCGCTGCCATTTGTCGGTGTACCTCTCTCGTTTGCTCAGTTGTTCAGGAATATGGTGCAGCAGCTCGCCGTCGCCGCAGTAAATAGCGGCATGATTCGGCACCGATGAACCAAAACAGCACAGCAGCACATCGCCCGGCTGCGCCGCTGACAACGGCACCTGATACAGCCCTGTGGCCTCCAGATTATCCAGATAGAGATTCTGACCGTTACGCCACCAGTCATCCCCGCGATGAAAATCCGGCATCTCAATCCCCGCCAGATGGTAAGCATCCCGGAACAGCGTGTAACAGTCCGTCACCCCGTGCTCAAAGCGCCGCCCGGTGAGATGCGGCACACAGCGGAACTTATGAATCGTCCCCCGGCAGACCAGCCACCACGGCAAATCACTCTGCACCTGCAGCCGCCGGTCGGCCTCACTCAGCCAGGGCAGACCACCGGGGTGGCTGTGGACCAGCGCCACAATCTCACCCTGCATTTCTGCCTGCAGCCAGTCTTCCGGCGACATACGGAAATACGCCTCCGGCTCACCGGAGATATTCACGCAGGGAAAATATCTTTCCCCCTCCGGCGTGCTTACCACGAAGCCGCACGACTCCGCTGGCGCACATCGCCGGGCGTGCGCCAGAATCGCTGATTCTGTCTGTGTCATGGGATTTACTGCGAAAGTTTGTTAATGGAAAGGAAGCCGCCAAAGTTGCCGACGTTATTGCGGAACTTACAACCGCTCAGGCATTTGCTGCATTTATCCTTCGTGATATCGGACGTTGGCTGGTCATATTCATCCGCGACAGCCGGACCGCTATAACCGCACTCGTCACCGCGATAGGTCCAGGTGCAGGTGTTGGCCAGCATGATACGTCCCGGAAAAACAGCGCCATCCGTTTCCGTCGGCGTGGACAGTACAAAGGAGGCACTCACCGCGCTCAGTTCGCTGCACTGCTCAATGCGCCAGCGGCTGATCACCTCCTGCTCCGGATCGGCGCCACTGTTTCCGTTGACGAAGTTCACCGCATCCAGAAAACGGGCGTAAACCTTACGCCGGACCACCGTTCCACCGACCAGACTCTGCAGATCTTCCGCCATCCCGGTGACCATACCGTACAGGTTAGAAACCGTCAGTGTGGGGCGCGTACTGGTGCCTTTGCCATTC
>ENA-USZI01000122-USZI01000122.1-human-gut-metagenome-genome-assembly--contig:-NODE-122-length-49464-cov-18.560309_pt1 | contig 49464 bp, 40 predicted proteins | sample MGYA00250042_ERZ773532 | MGnify/ENA primary metagenome ERZ773532 (study PRJEB29103, sample SAMN06112036) | human gut metagenome | biome: human gut; feature: ankylosing spondylitis patient; material... | reverse complement strand
ACATTCCATGAGCACTACAATGAAATCCTGAACTTCTACAACAACCGTTCCTCCAATGCCATGGCCGAGTCTTTCAATGCCAAAATCAAACTCTTCCGCGCTAATCTCAGAGGTGTAGTCGACAAGAAGTTCTTTCTTTCTTTTCCGTATCGCCAATTTATATGCTTATCCCCAATAAATTTCTACTGAGCCGTTTCTCTCGCCGGAGGACTATGCAGTGGTGACTATGCCGAAGCGCCGTCACAAGGTGCGGAACTTCGCCACGCTCATTTTCATTAGCATTGCGGAGCAACTCGGTTTGCCGTTCTTTGAGGACTGCGCCTTTGCTCCGTCGAAGCACCGTGTCGGTACTGTGTTCACGGCTAACAACATTCCGCCACACCGCAACATCATCGTTTTTGATGATTTCGTAACGACAGGGCAAACGCTCGTTTCGATGCAGAATCTTCTCGTTTCACTTGGCAAGAACTGCGTGTTCTTCGCCGGAATTAATAATAAAATTTAATCAGTATTCCACAAAGCATCATAGTCTCCATCGTAAGCATCCATTTTATTAGGGATGTCTACATCTTCTGAAGAAAATCTGTATTCTCTTGGAGCTTCAACACTTTCCTTTTCTATGTGAAACCAACTTCGAGGAGAATCTTTACATAGCAAGTTTAGATGTCGATTAGTCGTAAAGCAATTATTTGTCTCAATCTCTTTTTCTTGCACTACAATATATTTAACGCCAGTATTATAAAAAGGAAAAATTGCATAATATTCTTTCGGCTTAATAGTAATTCTTCCTTTATTATCTATGATACATCGGTTCGTGGAGTCTACGTAACTTACCTCATATTCATTGCAAGCAAGACAATGGTTGTAATCGAATCCCCATAATTTCTTGTACTCGCCAAAATTTATTATAACTTGGTTTGAGAATGCATTTATTGCTCCCCATTTGCCTTGATTGTCTTTTAGAACAAATATTGCATCTGAATGAATGGGCGGAATAAGTTCATTATATTCAGGAGCAATGAGTTGATTCATATTTTGGTCAATAACCCCGACTTTGTGATTAACCATAATTGCGAACAAATATGTAGAGTTAAGGCATCCATCTTTATCCCAACTTTCATAACATCCACAATATGCAAAATCATCAACTTTCTCAAATAACACTTCTGCAAAATCTGAAGAATTCTGATGTTCGCAGTTGTGGAAAATTGTATTTATTACAAATTTAATATAGTCTAAATTGTGAAAGGTGTAGCCTCCATGGCCCCACCTAAATACACCTGCAAATTCATTATAGTCTTTCATAAACACAAAGTTACAAATAAACTGTCTTTTCTCGGCTACCGGTGGCTATATAATTTTGTGGCAGATAAAATTATATGCCGTTATGGATAATAAATTCACTGAACAGATAAAATCTTGGTTGGAAACTCCAGAAACTGAACGCGACTACACCGTAGGCGCATTGTTTCTTTTGAAATTATCGGGCAACCAGATTATGTATAAAAAAATAATTACTCAGATTGAACGCAGACACGAGTTTATTGACTACCAGTTTCAGAAGTATTACAACTTCCGTGTTCAGTCACTGACGCACGCACAGGTGGAGAAAATGCAAGAGCAAGTCGATGTTATCGTAGCCGAACACATCTCGCTCGCTGCCAATGCTGACGAGCATCGCACCGGCAAACGTGAAGACCGCAATTCTCTGCCTGATGAAATCAAGGCGAAGTATGTAGAGAACCTCTCCATACTTCAGCGTATGCGTGAACTGCATCTGAAGTTGCGTTCACTTTCACTTGACACTGCTCCGTGTCCTGATTCGGAACGCTATCCGTTCCTCAAAGAACTCATCGAACTCGACAAGAAGATGCACGCCAACTGGGACGAGTACGACCATTTCGTTGCCTCTGCTCCCACGTCTAAAAACGCTGCCAAACCCAAAGCCATGGCAAAGAAATGAAACGTACCGCAGACATAAATGAAATTCTCCGACCGCTGAAAGATGCGCCCTGCCAGGCGTATCTTTCCAATGCCGTGCAGGTGGCGGACATATTGGAATGGATTCTGTCGCAGGTGGGCGTGGCGGAGATTTGGCAGACTTCGTTCTCCATTTCTGAGGAGTTTCTGCGGCGGCTCTACTTTATCTGCAAAGATAAACGTGTGAGCCGCATCAACCTTGTTCTCGACCACAAGGCTACGAACAATACGCTCAAACTCTGGACGTTCATTAACCAAGTGATTGAGCGCACCTATCTTGCCGACAACCATAGCAAGATTTTGCTCGTGAAGTCGCAAAAGGGCGACATGGTGTCTGTCGTAACTTCGCAGAACCTCACGCGAGGCAACCGTGCAGAATCGGCTTTCATCAGCACAGATCCCGGCATCTTTGCCACACTCTTTTCACAAGTCAATGATTTAATAACCAACAATTCTGTTCCGCTCAATGACTTATTCAACCAACGTATTAACGCAGATTGAAAAATTTGCAAGCATCTATTTGAAGATTTCAGATATGGCAGTAATTCTCGATATTCCTGCCGATGTGCTTCGTGATGACATCGCCGACCGCACGAGTGAGGTTTCCAAGGCATACCGCCGTGGTAAGGCTGCGTCTAAAGTCAAACTTCATTCGCAGGAGATGATGCTCGCGCAAGTAGGCTCGCCTCTCGCTATCGAGAACGCTCACCGAAATCTGCTTGACATGGAAGATGATGAATAGCTAAAAGAAAGGTATATCCTCTTTTTTTAATTCCGTTACTTTTATATTAAGTCTCTTACATAATTTCTTTAATAACGTTTTATGTTCACATTTCAAACCAATATACAAATGAATAATGCTTATATTCATATATGGTCTACTTTTGGGAGTCTTTTCTTTCAAAAACCTAATTTCATCTTCATATTTCCACAACGATGATTTGCATAACAGGAGGCTTTTATAATCCGGCACTGGCTTTAAGTCAGGTAAATCTGTCACATAATCAACATTATGTGGCTTCCATTGTTCTGATTTTACGTCAAATTCTATGCAAATTCCATTATGCCCATTTGCATAATGGCTCCAAAGAAGTGCATTCTTAAAAGAAGTTGAAGCAGAGCAAATGTAAGTATTATCCAAATTATCGTATACCTCTTTTCTCAGCAATTTATTATTTGTAGAATCTTTAAAATGCCCTTCCATAGGATCATTTAATTGATGATAATTTGAACCGAACAGTCGATGATTAATCAAAATATCAACGATTCGCTCAAAATTATTTAACGTTCTGTATTTAAAATAACTTGCCATATTATTTTTTTTATTTTAACGAATTACAAGACAATTTATTATGTCGTTGCCTAATACCATAGAAGTCTGCAAAGCTAATCTTTTCACAAAGGAAGATGAGCTTCGTAATCTTTATCCGCAAACGCTTGTGGATAAAGTGCTTCGTGTGCGTGAGATGTATAATTGGTTTATATCCAATCCCGATGGCACAGACCGTGAGTTTGTGGCTGAACTGCTGCAACGCCACGCGGTGTCAAAGGTGACGGCTTACTCCGACCTTGTCATTGTCAAGTCGTTGCTCCCCATGCTCGGAAGTGCGAGCCGCGACTTCCACCGTTGGCGCACCAACGAAATGCTTATCGCCACATACAAAATGGCCGAGAAGCGTAAGGACAACAAGACGATGGAGCGGGCGGCGACCGCCTACGGCAAGCTCAACCGCGTTGACCTTGAAGATGAACAGGCTATACCGCTCGACCAAATTATCGTTCAGCCTTTCATGGCTACCGACGACCCGCGTGTGCTCGGCATCGAGCCTATTCCCAACATAGCCGATAAAATCTCGGCCATGATTGAGAAATACCGCAAGGAAACAATCGACATTGAAGACGTTGAGTTCGAGGAATACGACGGGTCAGTAGAAATCTAGTGGGGATAAATTTTAGGCATCCAAATGTTATGCCGAACTTTGCGGTATGGAAAACGATTACTTACAGGCACTGACCCAATGGAACGCCGAAGGAGTGGGGCATCTTCGAAGCGCCCGGTCTGTGAGGTGCGTTTGTTCCCATGCGCCCTCCGCCGGCGCGTCGTGCGGATGAGGTTATGATGTAGTAATGTGCCTCTGGCGCATCGTCGACACGCGCTGGATAAAAATGATTGCTACCTGAATTCTATAGAGGAAGTTTGTGAATAATTGTGAGTCCGTCGCGAAGAGGTATTATAACCTTTTCCACACGCTCGTCGGCAGCAACAAAATCGTTGAACTCAAGTATTCCCGCTGTCTGAGCGTCGAGTTTCTTTCCGTAGTCGACCACTTTTCCGTCCCACAGCGTGTTGTCGGCAATAATGAACCCGTCGGGGTTCACATAGTCGAACACCAAGTTGTAGTATTCCAGATACTGTCTTTTATTGGCATCCATAAACACGAGGTCGAACTTTCCACCCACCTGAGGTATTATGTCGCGGGCGTCGCCGATGTGCAGGTGGATGTTTTTCCCCTGTTGCGCCTGGCAGAAATGCTCTCTGATGAAATCCTCCAGCTCGTCGTCGATTTCGATTGTGTGCAGTTCCGCCCCCGGCACCAGACCTTCCGCCATCGCCAAGGCGGAATATCCGGTAAACGTGCCGAGTTCGAGAATCCGCTTAGGGCGGATCATTCTTACGAACATCTTCAGCAGTTTTCCCTGTAGGTGTCCGGAACACATCCTCGGTCGCAGATGGTATAGGTGAGTCTCCCGGTCGAGCCGGCTCAGCGTTTCGCCCTCCTTGTCGATGTGGCGCAGGATATATTCTTCAAGTTCTTCGGTCATTATTTCTCTGGGTTTTCGAGGTTTGGCAAGTCGTAATGGTCATAGTTTTCGAGCACGTCAGCCACACGGTTGATTTCAAGGAACGTGGTGCCCTTACCCTCACCGAAACCACCGCCGAGGTATGCGATTTTGTCGTCGGGCGTAATGATGTTCAGTTCGATGAGGTGTTCCAGCCCGTTGTACAGATACGCGCGCGACGACGTTTCCTTTTTCTGATACATAGGGTACACACCGTAGCTCAACGCCAACAGTCGCGGCACGTTCGGGCGGTAGCATATAGCGAGCGTAGGCGATATGCCACGGAAAGAAGCAATGTAGCGCGCTGTGCGTCCGGTGTAGCTGTCGGTCACGATAGCCTTCGCCCCGATTTCGTATTGCGCATCGACGGCACCGTGGGCAAGGAAAGTTGTCACATCGGCAGTGTCGCGGCAGAACAGCGTGTGGTTTACCGCGTCTTTCCGGCTTGACAGCGACAGCTCCGTCTCCTTTATGATTTTCGACATTGTTGAAATCGCCTCCACGGGATATTTTCCATAAGCAGTCTCACCGCTGAGCATCAGAGCGTCAGCCCTTTGAAACACCGCGTTTGCGATGTCGGACACCTCCGCGCGAGTAGGGCGCGGGTTGCTGATCATCGTGTGGAGCATCTGAGTAGCGACAATAACCGGCTTGTGAGCGTTTACACACTTGCTAATCAGTTGTCGTTGCAGCACCGGGATTCTCTCCGCCGGCACTTCAATTCCGAGGTCGCCACGAGCAATCATGATTCCGTAAGACACCTCGAGAATCTCGTCGATATTGTCGATACCCTCCTGGTTTTCAATTTTAGATATGATTTTAATCGGGCTGTTGTTAGCGTCGAGAATTTTCTGGATGTCGAGCACGTCCTGTCTTGATCGGACAAACGAGTGAGCGATGAAGTCGACCCCCATCTCGATGGCATATCCGATGTTCTGAATGTCGCGTTGTGTCAGCGACGGCAGTTTGATGCTTGCGCCAGGGATGTTCACGCTCTTTCTCGAACCGAGTTCGCCATCGTTCAGAGCCGTGCAACGCAGCGTTTTCCCGTCGATGCTGTCGATTAAGAAGTCGAGCTCGCCATCGTCGATGAGCAGGTGCATGCCCGCTTTGACGTCATTGGCAATGTCGGGGTATGACAGATGTATGTTCTGCTTGTCGCTAAGTTCGTCGGGCGCTCCGGTCACACAGACCTTGTCTCCGGCAGAGAACGACAGGTTTTCATCGTCGACATTAGTCGTTGTTCTGATTTCCGGACCCTTTGTGTCCATAAGGATTCCTATTCTGTCGCTGACCGCGCGCACGTTGTTGACAATTCTTTGGAAACCTTCGCGTTGAATGTGTGCAGAGTTCATGCGCACCACGTTCAAGCCGTTTTCCGCCAACTGTTTTATAAAGTCCACGTCACAACGACGATCGGAGACAGTTGCGACAATTTTCGTAAATTTAGTCTTCATCTTGTACTTTTGGGCTTATAAAAATATATCTGTTTTTTTTTGTAAGACAGTGAATCTCAGGCGTTCATCAGAGCCATAACCGCCAGGCGGTAACTGTTGAGACCGAATCCGGCAATCACACCCCGGCATGCCCCGGCAATCATCGACACGTGGCGGTATTCCTCACGAGCGTGCACGTTTGAGATGTGGACCTCCACCACCGGCGCTTTCACCGCACGGATAGCGTCGCCGATAGCGATTGACGTGTGGGTGTAAGCACCCGCGTTGAGGACAATGCCGTCCACGTCGAACCCCCGGTCGTGGATTTTATCGATAATCTCACCTTCGTGGTTGCTTTGGAAATATTCAAATTCTATGTCGGGGAAATCCGCAGTCAGCGTGTTGAAGAAAGTCTCAAACGAAGAATCGCCATAAATGCTTTTCTCTCTGACTCCCAACAAATTCAAGTTTGGTCCGTTGATAATAAGAATTTTCATAATCGCTTAGTCTTGGGGTTATCGAGGTTTTTCCGGCGGAATTGCTTACCTTTGTTGCAGCAGAATTCTACCGGAACATCTGCAAAATTAATAAAACTATCCGTATTTTTCAACACCGCTATGACAGAATTACCCGACAACGCGACATTGGTAGAACTTTTCAACGCCCATTTGTCGTTGGAGAAAGGCTTGTCGGCCAACACGGTGGCATCGTATGACAACGATGTCCAGAAACTGCTGCAGTTTTTGGACGAGAAAAACGAGAGACTGCCGTCGGTCACCGAGCCGTTGCTCCATGAGTTTCTCTCCGTGCTCCACGACATCGGCATCCATCCCCGGTCGCAGGCACGCATCGTGTCGGGCATCCGAGTGTTTTTCCAGTTCCTGAAAACGAGTGGATACACCGACCACAATCCCGCCACACTGCTTGAGTTGCCCCGCCTCGGGCGTCAGCTCCCCGACATCCTGACCGTAGATGAGATCGACGCCATGGAGGCAGCGTGCGATGATTCGACCTATGAGGGCTGCCGCAACCGCGCCATCATCGAAACCACGTATTGCTGCGGACTTCGCGTGTCGGAACTTGTCGGACTGCAGATGTCGAAGGTGGACATCGACGAAGGGTATGTCACCGTAGACGGAAAAGGCAGCAAACAGCGCATCGTCCCTATCGCCTCATCGGCAGTCGACGCCATCCGCGCCTATCTGCCCCTTCGGTCAAACCTGACGCCCAAACGCGGCAGCGAGGACATCCTTTTCCTCAACCGCCGCGGTGGGAAGCTAACCCGCACAATGATATTCTACATCGTAAAGAAACTCTGCGGCGAGTGCGGCATAAAGAAAAACATCAGTCCGCACACCCTCCGTCATTCCTTTGCCACGCATCTTCTCGAGGGCGGCGCCAATCTGCGCGCCATACAGGAAATGCTCGGACATGAGAGCATCACCACCACCGAAATCTACGTGCATATCGACCGCTCGTTCCTTCGACAGGAAGTGGCAAACTGCCATCCCCGCAGCAGGAAGAAATAGGAAAAATCATTACCTTTGCAAAAATAAGCAGACACATTATGGCAAAAAGCAAGATATACGTTGTGTACGTTGGGCGTCAGCCAGGACTTTATGAGACATGGGATGAATGTCGAGCCGAGGTAGAAGGCTACCCCGGTGCCCGCTACAAATCGTTTTATTCCAAGGAAGAAGCCGTAATGTCGATGCGAGAGAGCGACGCATCGGCATCGATGGCGTTGCGCCAGATAGCCCGCCACCTTCAGGAGGACACCCCCGAGGTTGTAGCACCCCGCGCCAAAAAAGCGTCGCCGTCGGTCTATCCCCCCGATGTGATACTCAACAGTCTTGCCGTAGATGCTGGCTGTATGGGCAATCCAGGGATAATGGAGTATCGCGGCGTTTATGTCCAGACCGGACAGGAAGTATTCAAAGTGGGGCCCTATCACGACGGCACCAACAATATCGGAGAGTTTCTCGCCATTGTCCACGGACTGGCGTTGTTGAAGCAAAAAGGCAGCAACATCCCCATCTACAGCGACAGCAAGATAGCCCAGAAATGGGTGCGCGACGGCAAATGCCGCACCACGCTCGCCCCCACATCCCGCAACGCCGAGCTGCTCGGGCTCGTGGCGCGCGCCGAGAAGTGGCTTGCCACCAACACTTATACGAATCCCATCATCAAGTGGGAAACCAAACAGTGGGGCGAGATACCAGCCGACTTCGGCAGAAAAGGATAGTCCCACAGAAGAATTTCCGGAAAAAAAGAATCAACGCAGGTGTCTTTTTCCCTTTTTTACGGGAATCCAGACACGCTGCGTTTTATTTTTGCGGAAAAACACAAAAGCAATGAAAAACACAAAAAAGATTGAATTCAAGCCATTGACACCAATTGATGGCAACCGGTCAGAGGCCGTCAACGTGCGACGCCGCGGAGACTGGATGGAAGTGACCGGCACCCCCGCCGCCGTGTGCCCGAAAACCACCGACGACCGTTTTCTCGGCGCCGACCGTCGCGGCAGCCGCACATACTACTTCATGCAGCGCAACGGAAAAGACGTAATAATGTCAGGCTACAGGCAGGACGGAACGTTTACCGCCGTTCAGTGCACCCTGTTTGCCGACAGCGGCAGCGTGACAGGATTTGCCGTAAGCGGAGAGTTTGTAGTGATGTCCACATCCGCCGGACTCCGCTATCTGCATTTCAACGGATCGGGCTACGACAGCCTCGGCGGTATGGTAGAGATGCCGGAATTTGCGTTCGGCACCATCATATCGGCAACGATAAGCACCGACATAGCAGGCATCACCCTCAAGGGGTCGTATCCGCAATGGAAAGGCACGTTGGCAGCATCCGACCGCAGCGGCGTGGAGCGCGCGTTCCGGTCAGCCATAAGCGAGTTGCAGACCGTCGCTTCGGCGGGAGGCTGCTGCCTGCAGCCAGTCGTGCTTCGCGTGGCATTGCGCTTGTGGGACGACAGTCTGCTCTGGAGCGGCGCAGCGGCATGCGTAGGCCATGCGTGGCAGCCCGAAATCCTTGCCGATGCAACGCCCGGCACCGTCAGCACCATAGACGGCACCACCCTCAGCGCAACGATGTGGCAGCCCACGCTGCACCTTGTCTCGTCGGGACTCGGACACTGGCAGCCGTTTGTCAAAGCCGTTGAAATCTATGCCACCGAAGAGACCGGCGACTTCTCCACAATGCGCTTCCGTTGCGAGCAGAGCCAGACCGGTCAGAAAACCTACCATCTGCGAATGCGGGCAGAGAACGACACCTCCGCACAGCTCCGCCAATCAGCCGAGGCACAGGAAATGCGTCTTGTGGCATCTATCACCGACACGAAAGCACTACAGGAAGGCACAGTGGCAGGCCGCAACCTCACAGATATAGGCGGCGGCAAGGTGGCAGTGGCAGTGATCCGCCAATCGACAGCCGTAGCCTGGCAGCCAACACCATCCAGATTCACGGCAAACACCCTCGACACCGTAGGCACCAGCCTGTTTGCCGGCAACCTTGTGCGCCATTTGCCCACCGCACCCCACTTCCTTTCCGTGGTCGACGCCACAACACTCAAAAACGGAGTGGCAAGCACCTATGTCAGTGTCGACATCGCCACCGAAGCCGGAAATGCAACCATCACCCGTTCAGCCCTGTTGGAACAATACAGCCTTCAGACCACCAACCTTGTGTCCTATCCCGACAGCCGAGCCCGCCGGCTGACATTGATTGTCGTGGCAGGCGGACAACGCTACAGCCGAACCATTCCCCTCACGCCGTCGGCCACCGGCAACTATGCCTACGCCACGCGTCCAGGCGGCTTCGCTATCCAGCCCGATACATCCTCCTCAGTTCCGCCGACCACCGCCCGCTCCGTCGCCCAGCCAACCACACTGCTCCACAGCACCGGCAACCCGCTGCAATGGACGGAATGCACTCGCGCCGACAATGCAGGAGTGCACGGCGTGATGCCCACGCTGCGCTACGGCGCGACGTGGATTATCGGCAGATCGCCAGTGTGTCTTCTCAGCGCCGACGGCATCCGCCTGCTGTCGTTTGACACCTCCGGACGTTGCACCGCCTCCACCCGAATCTCCCAACGGATTGTAGCCTCGTCGCGTCTTGCCGCCGTCACAGAAAACGGATTGGCATTTATCGACAGCAACGGACAGCTCTGCCGCTATGAAGGCACGCGTGTCACGTCGACCGGCGTCACAGTACCAGGCGCGGAAGGTCTTGTCTATTCCGCCAGCAACGGCGAGTTGCTCGTGTATGGCGGCGGCAAGACAATGGCAGTAGCCCCCGACAACACCTTCACCCACCGCATGTCACGCTACCAAAGCCATGCATCCGGACTCCTGAGCGACAGCGACAACGTGTATGATCCCGACATAGAAGAGAAAAGCGCGCAAGCCGTCGACCTGCGCACCGACCAGACAGAATTGCCGTTCCGTCTGCGTCTGGCACAGTGGCATATAGACGCGTCTGACGCCGACGTAAGGCTCACCGTCTATGCCGAAAACGGCTACAGCTGCCACGGCGAGATGGTGTCAAGCCAGCGGTTGCGCGGCGCCGTCAGAGCCGTTGTCAGGCAGCGCGTAGCCATGCCCCGCAGCCGCACCGTCAGGTTCGGGCTTCAAGGCACGTTGCCTTCAGGAACAAGAATCGGCAATATAAATATGTCGTAAAACATATTTTGGGGCCGTGAATAAAAAAAATTGCGTGTCGGCGTAAAAAAAATGAATAAAAATAGTTGGAAAAAAATGAAACAATTTATCTTTGCGAATATCTAACAAGAAACCATAATAAATTCTGTGTAAAAACTAAGGAAATGAAAAAACACAGCGACAATAACCCGAACCAGGAAACACAGAGACCGCCTCTGTGGGTTGTCATAATTGTGATAGCCAGCATCCTGCCGGTCTTGCTTTGGCCGTTGTACATGTCGCGCTATGGTCTTCAACAAGGAGGTCAGACCGCCTTTCTTGCCGCCGCCTTTCCGATTTATATAGTGCTGTGCGGATACCTTGCATATAAATGCTATCAGTATAGAAGAGAAGTCACCTACGTGCTTCTCGTGATAATGTGGCTCTCCTACGGCGCCGCAGTTTTCCTATAAAAACCCTAATCTTAATAAAAAATACAAGACTATGATTATTGGAATTCCTAAAGAAATTAAGAACAACGAAAGCCGTGTGTCGATGACCCCGGCAGGTGTTCACGAGTTGGTTAAGCACGGTCATACAGTGTATGTGCAGAAAACGGCAGGCGAAGGCAGCGGATTCAGCGATGCCGACTACGAAGCCGTAGGCGCGGTGATGAGTCCAACTATAGAGGATGTCTACGCCAAGGCGGAGATGATAATCAAAGTAAAGGAACCAATAGAACCTGAGTACAAATTGGTGCGCAAGGGACAGTTGCTGTTCACGTATCTACACTTTGCCAGCAGCGAGCCACTGACCAAAGCAATGGTAGAGAGCGGCGCCGTCTGTCTTGCTTACGAAACCGTCCGGATGCCTGACAACTCGTTGCCGTTGTTGATACCGATGTCGGAGGTGGCAGGACGAATGTCGGTACAAGAAGGAATGTATTTTCTTGAGCGTCCGCACGGAGGCAAAGGCGTGCTTCTCGGCGGCGTTCCAGGCGTAAAGCCGGCGAAAGTGTTTGTGATAGGAGGAGGCGTTGTCGGCACAGCTGCCGCAATGACCGCCGCCGGCACAGGCGCCGATGTTACAATCTGCGACATCTCGATACCTCGCCTCACGTATCTTGCGGATGTTATGCCCAAGAACATCAAGACGCTAATGAGCAATGAATACAATATCCGTCAGGAGCTTGCCGACGCCGATCTTGTTATCGGCTCAGTGCTTATCCCAGGTGCCAAAGCGCCTAAACTCGTCACCCGCGATATGCTGAAGCTGATGAAGAAAGGCACAGTGCTTGTAGACGTGGCTATCGACCAGGGCGGCTGCTTCGAGACCTCGCATCCTACCACCCATCAGGATCCAGTGTATGAGATTGATGGCATAGTCCACTATGCAGTGGCAAATATCCCGGGAGCCGTGGCACGCACATCGACGTTTGCGCTTACCAACGCCACAATCCCTTATGCGCTGAAGCTTGCCGACAAGGGATGGAAGCAGGCATGCAAGGAAAATCCCGACCTTCTTGAGGGCTTGAACATTGTTGACGGCAAGGTGGTGTATAAGGGCGTTGCCGACGCATGGGGCTTGCCTTACACACCGGTTGAGGAAGTGTTGTAGAGAAACACATATAGATAAGAAGACAGGCGCGTTTCGGAAATGCGCCTGTCTTTTTTTTGAGATGTTGAAATAGTGCAAATCAGCTGATGCTATGTGCGAAAGAGGGTCTTACACAAGATGGATTAAATCTATAATTTAAGATTTTCTCATCTATAGATATAGGAATGCTTCGTAAAAATTACTAATTAATGTATAAACATATCAATAAGTGTCACTTTCCTATATGTCGCCATTTGTTAATATCATATAAATGAAGATTTGATGGACTTGAATTAATATCTAACTTTGCATTAACAAAATCTTTTTAATTAATATGTGCCCATATAAACGTGCAAAGAGGGAAGATGCCATTAGACCCTCACAAAAGGAAATGTCAATAAAAATTGGCAGTCGGAGAGATAGTTTCGAATCATTGCAAGGTATGTGCAATGATAAAGCAAACGAACTTATAAAGTCTATTGAACTTAAAGACGGAGAAGAAATGGAAGTAATTTTTTGGACAGCAGATTTACCGGCTGAGCTCATAGGAATATCTATAATTTCAAAAAACGAAGCAGGTCTATTGACTTACTCTTTAGACTTTTCTGAATCAACTCTATAGCACAGATTTTTTGGAACGCATTGCTGGTTTCCAACAGCGGCGGTGCTATGAGGGTAGTGGCGTACCTCCGGCACGCTGCGCTCCGCGGCGAAGGACATACGTTGGCGTGGGTTAGTAGCGCATCTCCGAAGCGCCCGTGTAGCCAATCACCCATCAGGACAGCGATAGTTGGATTTATTCCTTAAACAAATCAGGCATTGTGACAACCGCTTGGATTACATCGGAATAGGCGTTTCTCTTTAGCCCTTTAGTCGTTACAAGAACAACGTGGATAGCCTTGTCAGTGCCAGTTTCTTCTCGCAAGCGTAAGATGCGGTTGTTGATTTTATTTGCCTCATTTTCATCCATAACAAACTCGTCTGCATAATATTTCATTTCGCAAATATCAATAACGTCATCGTTACGGTCAATCAACAAGTCAGTCTGTGCCCCTTTGATTGACGTATCGTCGGTTTTGTTGTTTGCTGACACCCATGATGCTTCGCTGCTTTGAACACCGCCAATACTCAAAGCTGACTTTATTTGATTGACATGAAGCAGACATACCCTTTCGAACGCCAACCCACACCAAGAGTTGTGCATGGGGGAGTTCAGACTCTTTGACCAGAATTGCATGTCTCCATGTTTGTTATTTTGAATATATTTGAAATAGAAAAGAGTGTAAAAGTCGGTAAGTTGAAATATGGTTCCTTTCACTTTCTTTCCAAACTGTTGATATTTTCTGATGAAACCACAATATTCCAAATCTTCCAAGGCTCGTGTCAACTTGCCGTTCTCTTGAAGATTGCCCTCACGCGCAAGTTCCTCTCGGGTCATGCCCGCTTTCTTCATACCAAGAGTGGTTACGATGATGATATATGTTTCAGGTTCGCGTAATAGCGAAGAATATAACTCATCAAATTCGCCTTTCAAAGCGGCATCCTCGTCAAAGAAAATTGAGTCAATGTTCTGGGCAAGTCCGAGTCGTCTGTTTAAGAAAGACCAATAAAAAGGCACTCCTCCCATTATCATGTAGCACTCAAGTGTTTGGCGTTGAGTCATTCCCAACTTTAAATTGTCGGCATATTGTTGGCATTCGTTAAGGGAGAACTGCTTTAGGTGCACTTTGTAGGTTACACGATTATGCAGTCCACCATAATTCTTTATTACCTTATTTATAATCCAGCTGGTTGCACTGCCACAAATAATTAGAAGAACATCCTTTCGACCGCTTGCCCATCCGTTCCAGAAATATTCGAGCGCAGGAATAAATTCAGAACGCTTCGTGTCCATCCAAGGCATTTCGTCAATAAAGATGACTTTCTTAGATTCTGATGAATTGCGAATCAGGTCTTTCAGCATGTCGAATGCCTCAATCCAACTCTTAGGTGCAGCCCCTACTTTATGTCCAGCATCAGCCAATGAAGATTTCCATGCAATGAGCTGCTTCCGCATATTTGATTTGGCTAAACCTGCATGTTGAAATGTAAAGTTGTAATCAAAGGCTTCTCTAACGAGAAATGTCTTTCCAACACGTCTCCTTCCATATACTGCTACAAATTCAGAATATTCTGATTCATAGGCATTTCGCAACTGGGCAAGTTCTCTTTTTCTACCGATAATCATGTTCTTCAAGAGTAAAGTTTACGATGCAAAGCTAATAAAAAAAGCCGTATAATCAGCTAAATCTATCAAAAAAAGACACATTTAGCTGAATAAAGCGTAGTTTTTCGAGGGAGTGGCGTACCTCCGGCACGCTGATTGCGGATGTTGGCAGTAACCAGGCACGCTGCGCTTCGCTCCGCGTACCGGGTTACTGCAGAGTTTCGTCGCTCCGCGACGACATGCGCAGTTGTTGGTCAGTAGCGCATCTTCGAAGCGCGAGAGCAGCGACGAGCGTCTGTCTTCATGCGCCCTCCGCTGACGCGTCGTGCGAATGGGGTTACTATTGAGTAATGCGCCGCTGACGTAAATCTGCTGACACAAAACGGCTTACTGCGCTCCGCGGCGAAGGGAATGTCGCTATGTCGGCCAGCAAAACTGCCGTATAATCAGCTAAATCTATCAAAAAAAGCCACATTTAGCTGAATAAAGCGTAGTTTTTCGGGAGAGTGGCGTACCTCCGGCACGCTGATGGCGGATGCTGGCAGAGATCCCGGCACGCTGCGCTCCGCGTACCGGGTTACTGCAGAGTGTCGTCGCAGAGCGACGAAGGGGGATAAAAAAACAGGCGTGGTTTGAAGCACGCCTGTTCTTATTGATATGAGGTCTGTTTTATTTCACTTCCCAAGTTTCACCAGCCATAATCATGTCGCGCAGCGAACCGAAATGTTTGCGCTCCTCGACATTGTGAGTCTGTTTGTCGACCTCTTCCTCATAGACCGGTGCTTCGACGTCGCGTATAACGCCGATTGCCAAAGGCAACGACTTTCCGTCCATCATAGCAAGCTGCTGATGGAGGAAGTTGGACTGGCAGTGAGCATCGTGAGTAAGCACGTCGTCGATGGTGTATCCGTCCTCGCCGATTGTCACAGCCTTCAAGAGGAATCCGTCTTGAACCAAGCCCTTGTTCATCTCCTTGCCGAACAGCATCTTCTCGCCGTGGCGCAAGTGGATGGTGTGGTCAGGGCGCAATTCGCGGTCGCTGACAAAGCTGTAGATGCCTTGATTGAAGATTACGCAGTTTTGGAGCATTTCAACAACCGACGCGCCGCGATGGCGTGCGGCTGCAACCAAGACCTCTTGCGACGTTTTCAATTCAACGTCGAGGCTTCTGCCGAAGAAAGTGCCTCTCGCTCCAAACACGAGTTCAGCCGGGATGAACGGATCCTCCGTAGTGCCGTAAGGCGAAGACTTAGATACGAATCCTCGTTCAGACGTAGGCGAATACTGACCCTTTGTCAAACCGTAGATACGGTTGTTGAGCAGAATCATATTCATGTTTACGTTTCGTCTGACAGCGTGGATGAAGTGGTTTCCGCCGATAGCCAGACCGTCGCCGTCGCCGGAGATTTGCCAAACGGTCATGTCGGGGCGTGCCACTTTGAAACCAGTGGCGATAGCCGCCGCACGTCCGTGGATGGTGTGGAAACCGTAAGTGTTCATATAGTAAGGCAGACGCGAGCTGCAGCCGATACCAGAAATCACGGCAGTTTTTTCAGGAGCAACGCCGAGTTCCGCCATTGCTTTGTGCAGCACGTTCAGTATGGCGTGGTCGCCGCAACCGGGACACCAGCGCACGTATTGGTCGCTCTTGAAATCAGAGGCTTGATATTTCTTTTCTTCCATGATTCTTATTCCTCCATAATTTTAGTTACACCATCGACAAGCTCCTGCACAAGGAACGGTTGTCCCTGCACCTTGTTGATGCGTCTGATCAGAACGTTCGGGAATTTTGCCTGCAGGAAGTCGGCAAACTGTCCGAGGTTGAGTTCGGCAACGACAACGTGTTTGTATCTGGCGAGCACCTCCCCGGTGTTTTTAGGCAGCGGGTTGATGTAGCGGAAATGAGCCATAGCCACTTTTTTGCCGGCAGCCCTCAGATCGTCGACAGCCTCATGGATATGACCGAACGTGCCGCCCCATCCGATGACAAGCGTATCAGCGTCAGCATCGCCGTAAGGCTCTACGTCGGGGATGTCGAAAGCCACGCGGTCTACTTTCTCCTGTCGCAGGAGTACCATTTTCTCGTGGTTTACCGGGTCGGTCGAGATGGCACCAGTTTTGGAATCCTTCTCCAATCCCCCGAGGCGGTGAGTCAGACCAGGAGTTCCCGGAATAGCCCAGTAGCGCGCTTTGGTATTCTCGTCGCGGTCGTAAGGATGCCAGTCGGATTTGCCTTCCGGCACGAAACGCGGTTTGATTTCAGGATATTCGCCCTCTTCCGGCAGTCTGAACGCCGACGAACCGTTTCCGATGAAAGCGTCGGATAGAAGCACAACCGGCGTCATGTGCTCGATTGCAATTCTTGCGGCTTCGAAAGCCATGTGGAAGCAGTCGACAGGAGAAGCGGCCGCCAAAACCACGATAGGGCATTCGCCGTTGCGTCCGTAGATGGCTTGGCGTAGGTCGGTCTGTTCGGTTTTTGTAGGCAGACCCGTAGACGGGCCACCACGCTGCACGTCGACGATTACAAGCGGAAGTTCAGCCATCACAGCCAGACCTATACCCTCGCTCTTCAGCGCCAAACCCGGTCCTGACGTAGTAGTCACCGCCAAATCGCCGGCAAAAGCCGCGCCGATAGCAGAGCAGACGCCTGCAATCTCGTCCTCCATCTGGCAAGCCTTCACCCCGAGGTCCTTGCGTTTTGCAAGTTCGTGAAGGATATCGGTAGCAGGAGTGATAGGGTAGCTTCCGAGATACAATGGTCGTCCCGACTTTTCAGAAGCGTATATAAGTCCCCAAGCAGTGGCCGTGTTTCCGTTTACATCGGTGTATGTTCCAGGACGAGTGTCGCCGGTTTCGATACGGTATGTTGAAACAGAAGCATGGATATTGTGTCCATAGTCGTATCCAGCGTTGAGCACTTTAGCGTTAGCCTCGTAAACAGCAGGCTTTTTTGCGAATTTGTTTTTCAGGAGGTGCAAAGCGGATTCAAGCGGGCGGTCGAACAGCCAGCAAACCAATCCGAGCGCGAAGATGTTGCGGCATCGCAGCATTGACTTCAGGTCGAGACCAGAGTCGGCGAGCGCGTTTTTCACCATCGAAGTCACCGGCACTTCAACGATTTGTGCAGTGTTGTCGATTCCGATTTCGTGGAAAGGATCGTTGGTTTCGTAGAGCGCTTTTTTGAGGTCAGACTCCTTGAATGAATCGATGTCGACAATAGCGACACCTCCTTTTTTCAGGAAGCAGGCATGGCGTTTCAGCGCCGCAGGGTTCATAGCCACCAGGACGTCGGCGAGGTCGCCCGGCGTATGCACGCCCTTGCCAATGTGCACTTGAAATCCAGAGACACCGCTCAGAGTGCCTTGCGGAGCGCGGATTTCAGCAGGATAGTCGGGGAAAGTGGAGATTTGGTCGCCCACGCCCGCCGACACGTTAGAGAAAATGTTGCCGGCGAGCTGCATACCGTCGCCAGAGTCGCCCGAAAAGCGGACCACTACATTCTCCAAGGTCTTAACGTTTGTCTTTTCTAACATTTTTATTTAGGTTTGTTTTGCTAACAGCAAATTATGTTGTTTTCACGTCACAAATGTAGTGTTTTTTCCAAACTTAACGCCTCTGCCAATCAAAAAAATGCTAAAAATTTGAATATAACATTCAAATCGTTGGGTTTCTCCGTTACGTTGTCAAAATCCGGCAGACTCAATACTTCGGAAACGGGCCAATCTCTTTAATCACGTCGATGGTTTGGCTGTCGGAAGTGTAGCATCCGACGATGCCAACTCCGCCGTCGACGTTGCTGAATATTTTGACAGGGTCTGCCAATCCGAGATCAATGAGTCCGCCTTGTATGCCTTTGTTGTCGGTGCGGTTTATTATAGAGCTGACAAGATAGTCGTAGTATGGCTTCGAGATTGCATACAGCCAGAACTTGCGCGCCATCCGTTTTTGCCGCCAAGTGCCTGACGACAGTTGTATAATCTCTCTCACTTCGATGGTGCGCTTTTGCCCGTCGAAACCCTTGTCGGAGAAAGGCAGGCCGTATGGCGAATATGGCTTCCAACCAGGCAACGTAGAATGAATCTGGTTGGCAAGCTGTTGGAATACGTATTCGTGTGTGAAGTTGCGTTCGCCCATCGAGAAGCCTCGGAGGCCATCGGCGTTGTCCCATTGCAGGAAGTAGTAGCTGTCGCCGGGCTTGTCGGTGAACGTCAGATTGTAGTAGACCACGCAGTCGGCGTCGGTGTAGATTTGCATCGGACCTTGTCGGCTTACGGAGATTCCTTCGATGACGACAGGCTCCGGCATCACGTCGGTTGCCGTGACTGTCTTGTCGCGGTAGCGGGTGCTGACGGTGACGCTCTCGCCGGGAATCACTTTCGTGTTGGAGACGTAGAGGTGTCGGTTGGCGTCATACGTCATGTGCTCTTTTTCCTCGCCGTTTATGCTTACGGCAATGTCGAGGTCGGTCACGAACGTGCGGCCTTTATGCACGTCGGAGAAGAAGTAGGGCTTTGTGGCGGCCACCTGCACTGTCGAATCCGCGCTGACCAACGAGTTGAGCGTTAGCATGTTCGACAACTCTTCGTTTCTGTATCGGTCGAGATCCTGCTCCCGATAGCATGAGGCGAGGACAAAGATTAGGAGCGTTGCCAGAATGTATTTTCGGAGATGCATAAGCTTAGAAATAATAAGTGTAAGAAAAAGAAGGAATAATAGGGATGAGACTCAGCGTTTTGAATGTCCGGTGCCAATTCTCTTTATCAGGATTGAAGAGCACATCGTTGATGTTGTCCTTCTTTATCGTGATGGCGTTCATATGGCAGTAAGCATTGTAAATGCTGATGTTCCACATCCCGGCATGCCCGTTCTTGTGGCGGACGTGTATCGTCATTCCGAGATCGAGTCTATGGTTTGCGGGTAGGCGTACGTTGTTGCGTGACGAGTATAAATCCACGCCTTCCACTTCGTCGTCGTCTCCCCACCCTGGAGGTCCAGGCGACGGTGCGTCGGGAAACATTGTGCCCGGCACGTCGTAGTTGTAGGTCGAGAGGGTCATGCGGTTGCCGGTGGTGAATGTCCATCCGGCGTTGAACTCTATCTTTTCGTTGAGCTTGTAGGATGCGTTGATGTTGATTTTATGGCGGTTGTCGAATTTAGCTGGGAATTTCACTCCCTGGTTGAGGTCGTCAAATTTGCGCCAGTTCCACAGCAAGCCGTAGCCGACCGTTCCCGTGATTTTGCCTACTTCGCGAGTGACGCTCAGGTCCACACCGTAGGACCATCCTTTGCCCGATGTGAGTTTGTCCTCCCATGCGAGGTCGGGATTGAGCACGGAGACGCCCTCGCGGTACTCCAACAGGTTATCCATATCCTTATACCATCCTTCAACAGAGAAGTACATATTCCATGGCAGATTGCCATAAACGCCAATTGAATATAGGTCGCTTTGCAGAGGCTTGAATCTGGCGGAAACAGGTTGCCAAAGGTCGGTTGGCAGGTCGATGTAGTTGGTTGATACTTGCTGTACGTACTGATGGATTCTTGCATACCCGGCCTTGACGCTGAAGTTGTCGCCCAAAGCGACTTTCAGCGACGCGCGCGGTTCAATGTCGGCAAACGTAGTGCCCTGCACTCTGTTGACCACGCCTCTGACGCCTACGCTGAAGGCAACTTTGTCGTTGAAGTTAAGAGTGTTGTCGACGTAGGCTGCAACCTCGTTCGACGTGACGTGGGGGCTGTTGTTGTTCTCGACAGTTTCGATGCCGTCGGTGAGAAAACTGTTTACAAGCCCCTCCGGCAGGTAGTTGTGGTTTGCGTAGTCGACTCCGGCACGCAGCGTGTAGACCTTGCTGAAGTCGGCCATATAGCTCACCTTCGCACCGATGTCTGCTATCGAATTTGACGTATGGCTTTTGCTGTATTCGTAGGTTGATGGGTCGCTCGTGTCGGTTTGATATTCCCGTTCTTGCCGATAATTGGAGGAATATTTTGAATAGTAGACCGCGGCACGAAGCATACCGCGATTCAGTCTATAATCGTAGTTGCCAATCACGCCCCAATTTCCCCAAGCCAAACGGTTTGAGTTCTCGTCGAAGAAGTGCGTATCCGATTCTGTCGTAGAGCCGTAGCTTTTGGCATCAAATTCGCGAAGTCCTAATTTAAGGCGGTCGTAGCCATAATATCCCACAATCTGGAGCGACATGTCACGATTGATTTTATGGTCGAGCCTCAAGTTCATGTCAGTGAAACTGTAACCAAGTATATGCTTTTTGCCATTCTTTTTGGTGATGGCGTTTACGATGGCAAGCGTAGGAGCCGACAGCAAGTCGATCCACGAACGGCGCAGGCCGGCTGAAAATGCCGTGCGGCCTTTGATGATAGGCCCTGTCACGTAGACGTTGGCGTTGAGAAGCCCGACCGACACTTTTCCGCCAAACTTGTTGAAGTCAGGCTCGCGCATTGCAATGTCGGTGATTGACGATATCCTGCCGCCATATCTTGCTGGAAACGATGCTTTGTAGAAGTCAACGCGGTCTACCGTCTCAACGTTGAACGACGAGAATATGCCTCCGAGGTGGCTTACGTGGTAGAGCGGTAGCCCTTGATACAGAAAGAGATTCTGGTCGTTGTCGCCGCCTCTGACGTATAGCCCAGTGAAGCCCTCCATTCCTTGCGATACGCCTGGAAGAGTCTGTAAAGCCTTGACGATGTCAGGCTCGCCAAACATCACGGGCAGGTTGGCGATCATATTGCTGCTTAGGCTCACTCTGCCCATTTCCGGGGCTTTAAGATTTCGCTCGGCACCATATCCTCTCACCACAACCTCCTTCAGCCGGTTTACCGTCTTGAGAGTGTCGCTTTGCGTAGAGGCATTCTGTCCAAGCAAAATGGCGGGAGAAAATGTTACCTCCGCCATTATTAGAAATGTCTTTAAATTCATCGAGAAATCAGTTGGAGTTCTAACCCTTGCTCTTCGTGACGGTCAAGAGGACTGCCAGTAAACTTTCCAAAGCAATCATAGTACTCGGGATATATATTAATACATCCTCTCAATTTAGCTACACTGGAAATTGCGGGTATGGTGAGACGGTCTTTCTTACCTGGAAAACCTTTGATTATAACGTTGGTGGCATAAATCGGATTTAAGTAGTGTTTCTTTAGAGTTTCCGAGTAAAGGGTGTCATTGCCAACTTGGCGAGAGCTAATCGTAACAGAATTTACCGTGCGGGGTTCTCCATCTACTGTAAATGTCAGATTGTCGCCTGAGTATACACCATCGCGATAATTTGGGATGTCGATAGTGGTTAATTCTTCAAATTCTTCATTGCATGACACAAAGACCGCAAAAAGTGAAAAAATGAGTAATAGCTTATAAGTCAACTTCATAAACGGGATATAGATTAACTGTTGATGTCATCGTGATATTGACCTTTGCGAGCCAATAAGAACTTGAAAGAAGATAGCTTGTCATTGAAACCCGGGAGAGTTGCGTATTTCTTGATAGAATTAGCTACGGCGATACCTGTAATTGTTCTGTCGCTGAAATTTCGATCATCATAACCAACAAACACGGCTTCTATTTTAGAGTATGGACAGCTACCAACTTCTAATGGGAAATAGTGATCTGGGTCATCTGGAAAATTATTTTTAATAATGAGAGATGAGCATTTGTCGTTAAATTTATATTTTTTAACCTTTAGGTTAGCAACGGGAACACTATGAATATTTTCGAAAAGGCCAAATGTAAGACTTCTGTCTTTGTAATATTTGTCATCATATAATGTCAACACGGCTAATGAGTCAGATGCTGAACGCGTTAATTGCTTCAGAATTGATTTGGCAGGGGAGTTTGCATTTTCAATAACAGTTAATCCGTTTGACTTCAGATTTGACTCCAGACTTGGGTAGAATGTAATGTTGTAAGAGTCTTTCGCTGAGATTGACCAATCATAGTCATTAGCCAATTCGTTTTGATAGACAGTTGAAAACTCATTGTCAAGGAAAATGAAATCACCATTTTCATCGTATGCGGTTGGAACATTTTTATACGTTATGCCTTTGTAGGTGATGTTTAGATAATCGACGGTTTCAATTGCTCTTGTCTTATCGCCTTCATTTTGGACAGTTGGGATGTCATCATTGTTGCATGACGAAAGAATCGCTGTAGCAACAACAATGAAAGAAAAAATTAATTTCTTCATAGTTATATGTTTTTTAAATAAAATATTCAAAGAGATTAAGATTGCCATAAGTTTTGCAAAGATACTAATTATTTATTTAACGAATTAAATTTGTGCTATTATTTTATAAAAAGCTTTCGCTAAACGGCTAAACTGCTATATACGAGCATGGTGACGACTTGCCAACCCTCCATTGGCCGCGGTCTGAATAGCCTATACACTTAGATCGTGTCAATGGCATTCTTAGGCGCATAGCGCCGACCACAAGTGGGAACCGCATGCGAAGCCTGCGGCCGCACTCTATATCCGCAGGCCGTAGTGGCGTACCTCCGGCACGCATATGGTGTTGACCGGTATAATCCCATCACGCTCCGCAGGCTCCGCGTAATGGGTTAGGAGTAAGTCTCGTGCCTCCGGCACGAAAGCCTCGCCTGCCGATGCTGTGGATTCCGCCACCCATGCAGCGAGCAACCGCTATGCGGCTGTCTGCTCTGCCCGCGCTACGCTGCAGGCCAAGGCCAGCAGTTCCGACTTGTTGCCGGCGCTATGCGCCTCATTCACCACGGCAGATTGCCGCGTATTTCCGTGGCGTCCAGGGGTACGCCACACTATTACGCTGCCGATATTCCGCCATCCAGTCGGTGCTTACACGATAGCTGCGGTTAAATCTACATCAGGAATGATTACGTCCGTAAGTTTGTCCTGTATCAGAAATCCCATATAGAGCGGGACTGTTAGTATGTCTCCATCGCGCCCTACGTTATATTGGCCAAGTTTGATGGCGTTGTTGACATGATATATCGCTTTGTTCTTTAGAATCGTATTCATGCTTTTTGCCTTGCCGGTTTTTGATTTGACTTCAATGACGACACATTCCCCTTTGAATCTAACCAAAAAATCGAGTTCAAGCCCACTTTCTTTATGAAAATAGTATAGCCGTTGCCCGGACTTGCATAAAAAGTCTGCCATTAGGTTTTCGAATATAGCGCCTTTGTAGCCTAAAAGGTTTCCTTTAAGGATGTCGGCCTGTGTGCCATAGTCCAACATTGCCATAAGAAGACCTATGTCGGTGGTATACAGCTTGAAGCAATCAGTAATGGCGTTGCCGTCCAACGGCAATTCTGTTATTGTCGTGTTGTAGCATCTTTGGGCTATTCCTGCGTCTTCCAGCCATTGGATGCATCCCAAATATTGCGAGGCACGCCCACCCTTTTTGACCACCGAATACTGGAATTTTTTGTTTTCTTTTGCCAGTTGCTTGGGGATAGATTCAAAGCATTCGCGAATATGTGGCTTGTCGGTATCAGCGGCATATTTAACCATATCTTCTTCATATTCAGATATAAGATTGCGTTGCTTATTGTATATGAGTTCGATGTTCTTAGTCTCAATGAAGCAGTTGACCACCTCTGGCAGACCTCCGACAATGATGTATCTATAAAGCAGTTCCATCATCGCGCGATGGATGCCTTCGGCAACGGCCTGTTCGTTGTCAAAACATGTCTTGACGTTGTCAATCACGGAGTCATTGATGCCGTTTGCCCATAAAAATTCTTCAAAATCCAAAGGAAACATCTCGATTACCGTCTCATATCCGACAGGTACGGAATCTTGTCCTCCATCGATGTCTTTCTTTGGTGTTTTGCCGTAACCTTTCACTCCCAACAGCGACCCAGTGGCAATGATATCGAATCGACCATCGATGCAAAACGATTTTAAGGAGGTTCTCGCTTCTTTGCACTCCTGAATCTCGTCAAGGATGATGCATGTTTTCCCATTGATGAAACGTGAACCGGGAATCAAGGCGGACAGGTTGAGGATGATGGTGTCGACATCGATATTGCCGTGAAATGCTGACTTCTTGTCGGGCTCGAGAATGAAGTTTATATAGACAACACTTTCATAATTCTCGGTCGCAAATTTCTGTACAATATATGTTTTTCCACACTGCCGTATGCCCTTTATCACAAGTGGCTTCCTGTCGGCGGCTTCTTTCCACTGGCCTAAATATTTCTCTATCTTTCTTTTAAGCATATCTTCTCCCGTTATTCTTTAATGCGAAATTACACTTTTCCAAGCGAATGTGCAAGGCTTCATTACACTTTTCCAAGCGAATTGTGGGTGGTTCGTTACACTTTTCGGAACGAATCGCAGGCGGTTTGCTACACTTTTCCAAGCGAATCGGAGTTATTGGGCAGGCTTGGCGGCAGGTTTTTTGAGCTCGGGATATGAAATTCGGGTGTGGTACATTGTACGCAGTCGAGAAATAAACACCTTTTTCACCACCTCCACATCACGGAAACTCAGAGGCGAGTCTTTCATCAGCCCTTGTGCGATTTGCCCGTCGATAATCTTGTTAACAAGATTTGAAATAGTCTCGTCGTTGTATTCCTTCAGGCTTCTCGAAGCCGCCTCGGTTGCGTCAGCCATCATGAGCAACGACGTCTCCTTGCTGCGCGGGTTTGGGCCAGGGTATGTGAAAGGCGTCGGGTCGACCGGGTTTCCACCGTTGTTGTTGCAAGCAGTTGTATAGAAATATTTGGCAAGGTTTCTGCCGTGGTGCTCAAGGATGAAATTCCGGATTTCCATAGGCAGTTTTTCCTTTTCGGCACGTTTCAGTCCGTCGGTCACGTGTCGGATAACGATTTTCGCGCTTTGCTCCGGAGTCAGCACCTCGTGAGGGTTCACATCGTGCTGGTTTTCGGTGAAGAAAGCCGGGTTGTCCATTTTACCGATGTCGTGGTACAGCGCTCCGGCACGCGCCAACTGCGAGTTCGCCCCGATTTCGCGTGCCGCCTCCGCCACGAGGTTTGACAATTGCACGGAGTGCTGGAACGTTCCCGGGCATTTTTCCGACAGTTCCTGCAGGAGAGGATTGTTGATGTCGGCCAGCTCAACGAGCGTTACTTTCGACACAAAACCGAACACCCGTTCGAATACAAAGATAATCACATATGCAAACGACAGCATCACGGCGTTGATGGCGAAGCAAGCAAACGTGTGCAGGTCGATAGCGGTAATGTTTCCCTCCTCGATTATTGTCAAAGCGGCATACATGATTGAGTATGACAGGAACACGCAGATTGCGGTGCGTATCAGCTGCGAGCGTTTTGTGAGTTCCTGCAGAGTATCGATGGCAACGATGCAAGCCACCGTGTGCATAATGATGAAGTTGCCTTGCGCCGCCCCCTCTTCGATCAGGCTGCAAAGGAGCACCTGCACCATCGACAAGAAGAAGGCAGTGCGCGAGTCGAAGAACGTGACCACGATGACAGGAATCAGCGTGATAGGCATCAGCATCGGGCCGTAGACCACGCGGTGCATCAGCGTGTAGGATGCGATGGTCACGGCAGTCAGCAGCGACAGCACGAAACTCAGTTTCCTCTTGTTTTCGAGAATTGCCTGCCGGCGGTAGATTAAGAAATAGAGGAAAAGGAGGAAGAACAGCATCAGCACCACAATCGTGTTTCCCACGATAGGATAGTGCGACTTTCCTGTCGACTCGCTTTCGAGGATTTTCTCGCACGCCTCGATGGCCAGCGCGTTTTGCGGCGTCACTTTGGCACCCCTGGCAATAATCAGCTCCCCTTTTTCGATAGGCGCCCGAATGCTTGCGCGGGCATATTCGCCCTGCAGGTATTCCTTGTTTCTCTGCGAGTCTTCCGCGTAATTCGGTTTTAGTAGTTCGGCGAGGTTCAGTGTCGACATCGACAGCACACCATGCACCTGCTTGTCGATATATTCATAAGCCGCTTTTGCCGACCTCATTTTTGCGGTCGACAGTGTTTGCGCCCTGTTTTCATTGTCGACCACCTTCAGGCTTGGGAGTTTGTTGCTCTGAATAGAATCGTAGACTCTGTTTTCGACAATTCCGTCGGCATACACTTGGCGCACGGCATTGCTGATTTCGCTACGCATCAGCATAGGCGTCCGGCTGATTTTCGATTGGATCTCCGCCTCGATGTTCGTGTTGTGTTTGAAAAACGGGATGAAAGAATTGATGATGCTGTCCTTTATCGCCTTTTCCGAAGCCGCGTCGAGCCCAACGACCAGCTGGGCAGGAGCGTAGAGAGCCGGCGCTGTCCAGGGCTTTCCCACTTCGTAAACGAATTTCTTATGGGCGCGTCCGGGCACGAAATATAGGATAACCGCCACGGCAGCGACAAAGAACGCTACGTGAATCCAGAATTTTTTGGCGAAAACTTTTTTCAGTTCTTTCATAGACTCGTTTTTTTATTAACTGGTTCTTACAGCTGATTTCACACCGTTGATTTTCTTTATTTGGCGGCACATCCTCACAACAATGGCAGCGTCTGACACGCGCACCACAAGGTTGCACGTGAACACGCCCTGGTTTGCCTCGATGTTGAGGTTGCGGATGTTGATAGACATATTTATTGAAATCTCATGTATCAGCTCCTGCAGGATGCCCATCCTGTCGATTCCCTCGATGTGGATTGTAGCCATGAATGATGTGACTTGCGGCGACTCCTCCCATTGGGTAGCCACCAGACGGTTTCCGAAACTGCTCTTTAGTCTTGTCGCCGTCTCGCAGTCCATTTTGTGAACCACAACGTTGTTGTCGTCGTCGATGTATCCCACCACGTCGTCGCCTGGAATCGGGTTGCAGCATTGAGCAATCTTGTAGTTATGCACACCGTTCACAGATCGCAGCACGTATACCTTTTTCGTGTCGATTTCCTTCTGATGGGAATGGTCGGCAGCGTGTTGAGCAGAGTCGTCGGCAGGCTTTTTGCCGAAAGGCCACAGGCGGTTCAGCAACCTCAGATTCTGCTTTTTGCACAGCGACTTCACGATGCCCTCGTTGATTTCGATGTGTCCGCATCCGATAGCGAGATACATACCGTCGCGTGTAGTGATGTGGAAATGCGCCATCAGTTTTGATATAAACTGCGCATAGTCTTCCGGCGACACCCCCTCGACCGCTTTTCTCGCCATTTTTTCGCCTTTCTCAATCAGCATCTTCCGTTCCTTTCTTAGCGCCGCCTCTAGTCTTGTTTTCGCTTTGGCAGTGCAAATGAACGACTGCCATTCCGGGACAGGTTTCTGAGTTTTTGACGTCAGCACCTCCACCTGGTCACCGCTTTGCAGTTTGTAAGAGATAGGCACCAGCCTGTGGTTCACCTTACCCGCAATGGCGTGCGAACCGATTTCGGAGTGCAGGTTGTATGCAAGGTCGAGCACCGTAGCGTCTTTAGGCAGCGTCACGAGGTCGCCCTTAGGCGTGAACACGATAATCTCGGTGGCAAACAGGTTCAGTTTTATAGTGTCGAGGAAGTCGACCGCGTTCGGTCCCGGCTCCTTCAGCAGGTCGGTAATCGTTTTCAGCCACGTTTCGAGTTCCGACTCCTCGTCGCTTTCACCGATTTTGTATTTCCAGTGGGCTGCAAAACCGCGTTCAGCGATGTCGTCCATCTTTTGGCTTCTGATCTGCACCTCCACCCAGTTTCCGTCGTTGCCCATCACCGTCAGGTGCAACGCACGGTATCCGTTTGCCTTCGGCGTGCTTACCCAGTCGCGTGTTCTGGTAGGGTGCAGCTTGTAAATATCGGTAATTGCAGAGTATATGCTCCAGCAAATCGTCTTCTCGTTGTCGGTTTCGCAGCAGTCAAACACGATTCTCACAGCGTATAGGTCGTAGACCTCCTCAAACGGCACGTGTTTGGTTTCCATTTTGTTCCAGATAGAGAAAGCCGACTTCACGCGGGTTGACAGCGAGTATTTGAGCCCCATAGCGTCAAGTTTCTTTCGGATTGGCGCGGCGAAGTTTTCAAACACCATCTGCCTGTCTTTGTCGGTTTTTTCGATTTTCGCGACGATTTCCTTGTATTGTTCAGGGTGCTGGTATTTAAAACTCAGGTCTTCAAGTTCGGTTTTTATGGCAAACAAACCGAGTCGGTGAGCGAGCGGCGCGTAGATGTAGAGCGTTTCGCCAGCAATTTTATACTGCTTGCTCGGCAGCATCGAACCGAGAGTTCGCATGTTGTGCAGACGGTCAGCCATTTTGATAAGGATCACGCGTATGTCCTCCGCCATTGTCAGCAGCAGTTTTCTGAAATTCTCCGCCTGAGCCGAAGCCCTGTCGCCGAAAATACCGCCTGAAATCTTTGTCAGCCCGTCGACAATCAGAGCAATCTTTTTGCCGAAGTTCATCTCGATATCCTCTACAGTGTATTCCGTGTCCTCCACCACGTCATGCAGCAGAGCAGCGCATATAGACGTAGATCCGAGACCGATTTCCTGGCTCACGATTTTCGCCACGGCGATAGGGTGTAGGATGTAAGGCTCGCCCGACCGCCGGCGTATGCCCTTGTGCGCCTCCTTGGCGAATGAATATGCGCGCTTTATTATTTCCACCTTTTTGCGGTGGTTGCTGTGCAGGTATCCGTCGAGCACGTCCTGAAAGGCGGCTTCAATGTTCTGGTCCTCCTGTTCCGGAGTCAGATGTAAGGATTTATAGTCAATATTTTCCACGAGCAGTTTTTCAGTTTAGTTTGCCATGTAATACAAAGATATGTAAAATTTCTGATTTTTTCAAATCACCCCTTTTTGCCAGTAATTATTGCCTTTATGTCGTTCAGTTTGTTGAGCGCCGCCATTGGCGTAAGGTTGTTTATGTCGGTGTTCAGGATTTCGTCGCGCACCTGGCTCAGAACAGGGTCGTCGAGTTGGAAGAACGACAGCTGTACACCCTTACCACTGCCTTCGTCCATTTCCGAGAGGCATTGCGCCGCGGCATCCTTAGAGTTTGCCGATTCAAGATGGTGAAGCACCTCGTTTGCGCGGGTGACGATTGCCGGCGGCAGTCCGGCGAGTTTCGCCACGTGTATACCGAAGCTGTGCTCGCTGCCTCCCTCCACGAGTTTTCGGAGGAACACAACCTTTCCGTCGATTTCGCGCACCGACACATTGAAGTTTGCGATGCGTTTGAACGTTTTAGCCATCTCGTTGAGTTCGTGGTAGTGCGTTGCGAAGAGAGTTTTTGCGTGAAACCGAGGGTTCTCGTGTATATACTCCACAATCGACCACGCTATAGATATTCCGTCGTATGTGCTCGTGCCCCGTCCCAGCTCGTCGAACAGCACAAGACTTCGTTCGCTCAGATTGTTGAGGATTGAAGCCGCCTCGTTCATTTCCACCATAAACGTCGACTCCCCGAGCGAAATGTTGTCGGAAGCGCCGACGCGGGTGAATATTTTGTCGACGATGCCGATTTTCGCGGCGTCGGCAGGCACGAAGCATCCAATCTGTGCCATCAGCACGATGAGAGCCGTTTGTCGCAGCAGCGCCGACTTACCCGCCATGTTCGGACCGGTGATCATCATTATCTGCTGCGACTCGTTTCCGAGAGTCACGTTGTTGGCGATGTATGACTCGCCCGGCGGCAGTTGCTTTTCGATTACAGGGTGTCGTCCCTCCGAGATGTCGATGTCGAGCGACTCGTTGACATCCGGTCGGTTGTATCGGTTTTCTATAGAAACCCTTGTAAACGACATCAGGCAGTCGAGCCGGGCAATGAGCGACGCATTCAATTGGATTGCAGGGATGTATGTCGCCACGGCAGCCACGAGGTCGTTGAACAGTCGAGTCTCCAGCGAAAGGATTTTCTCCTCAGCGCCGAGGATTTTCTCCTCATATTCCTTCAGCTCCTGAGTGACGTAGCGTTCGGCGTTGACAAGAGTCTGCTTCCGGATCCATTCCGGCGGCACCTTGTCCTTGTGCGTGTTGCGCACCTCGATGTAGTATCCGAACACGTTGTTGTAAGCCACCTTCAGGCTTGGGATACCCGTCAGCTCGCTCTCACGTTGTTGTATTTTCAGCAGATAGTCCTTTCCTGAATATGAAATCTCGCGCAGCGAGTCGAGTTCGTCGTTAACTCCTGTTCTTATCACGTTGCCCCGGTTTGTGGCGTTCGGCGCGTCGGGGTTCAGTTCCCGTTCAATGCGGTCGCGTATTGAGGCGCATGCATTCAGTTGCTCGCCGAACGACCGCAGCACGGCATTGTCGGCATCTTCGCAATAAGCCTTTATCGGCGCCACCGCGTTGAGAGCATTTTTCATCTGCACCATCTCCCGAGGTGAAATTCTTCCCACCGCCACCTTCGACACCAGCCTCTCCATGTCGCCGACCAGTTCCAGTTGTCGTTGAATCAGTTCTCGTCCCTCGCGGTCTTTGAAGAAATGCTCCACCACGTCGAGCCGGTCGTTGATTTGCTTCACCGACTTCAGCGGGAACAAAGTCCATCGTCGCAGCAGGCGCGCGCCCATAGGACATACTGTGCGGTCAATCACGTTGAGCAGACTCTTGCCGTCCTCGCACATTGGTTCCACCAGTTCGAGGTTGCGCACCGTAAAACGGTCGAGACGCACGAATTTCTCCTCCTCGATGCGGGCGAGCGACGTGATGTGGGAAATCTGAGTGTGCTGAGTCAGGTCGAGGTAGAACAGAATTGCTCCCGAAGCAACAATTGCATTATGCATCTTGTCGACACCGAACCCTTTCAGGCTTTTTGTCTCAAACTGCTTCAGCAGCCTGTCGTGAGCAGCCTCGCCGGTCATCATCCAGTCGTCGAGCTCGAAAGTCAGATATTTAGCCGTAAACGACTGGTCGAAGCGTTTTTTGCACGACCGCTCCACCAGCACCTCCTTCGGAGAGAAGTTGGCGAGCAGTTTGTCAATATAGTCGATTGTGCCCTCGGCGGTAAGAAACTCACCTGTGCTGATGTCGAGAAACGCCACTCCGCAGGCGTTTTTTCCGAAATGCACCGCACCGAGGAAGTTGTTCTCGCGGTAGTCGAGCATATTTCCGTTGATGGCTACTCCCGGAGTCACCAGTTCGGTAATGCCGCGCTTCACGAGTTTTTTTGTCAGTTTAGGGTCTTCAAGTTGCTCGCAGATTGCAACGCGCTTTCCCGCGCGCACCAGTTTTGGCAGATATGTGTCGAGCGCATGGTGGGGAAACCCGGCAAGTTCGATGTGCTGTCCAGGGCCGTTGGCACGTTTTGTGAGCGTTATGCCCAATATTTCCGAAGCCGTGACGGCATCGGTTGAAAATGTTTCGTAAAAGTCGCCCACACGATACAGCATGATTGCATCGGGATGTTTTTTCTTCATCTCGAAAAACTGCTTCATCAGCGGAGTTTCAACAATTTTTTTTTCTGCCACAACAATAAATTTTAATAACACAAAGTTAATATATTTCTTTTTATCGGCGAAATCACTAACTTTGTATGTATCTATGGACATTGCGAAAACAGACATACGGCTCTCGGTTGTCGTTCCATTCTACAATGCGGAGCGGCATATCGGAGATTGTGTGCATTCGCTGATGCGTCAGTCGCTGTCGGGCGGCATAGAGTTTATTTTTGTCAACGACAGCAGCACCGATGCTTCCGAGGCGGTGCTGCAGGCGGTGGTGTCGAGCTATCCGCAGCGGCGCGACCAGGTGACGGTGCTTCGCAACGACATCAACCGAGGCAGCGCATATTCACGGCAGCGCGGTGTTGACGCGGCGAGCGGAGAATTCGTAATCCATTGCGACGCAGACGACTGGGTTGATGCCGAGATGTATGGCACGATGCTGCGCGTGGCTGATTCCACAGGCGCCGACGTGGTGTGCACCCCGTATTATTTGGAGAAGGGCAAGGGACGTTGTGACACGGTGGGTTTCCCTTCGCTCGACTATCCACAGCTCAACGATATGCCTCTCGACACGCTTCATTGCTCATTGTGGAACAAGATTATACGCCGCAGCGTGATTGTTGACAACGGCATCCGCTTTTTTGAGGGGGTCAACTGTTGGGAAGATTTGGGGCTGTGGTTCAGAGTGGCTGTTGCAACGCGCCGCATAGTGATTTACAACCGTCCGTTCTATCATTATCGTAAAGAAACGACAGACTCGTTGTCGACCGAGCGAATGGACCGTGTGCTTGCCGACCATCTTGCGTTTGTCGACGGGATGGACCGTTGGTTTGCCTCGATGCCGCCGTCGTATGCCGAACGCTATTCGCAATTCATTCTGTTCGCACGGTTTACGGCAAAGATAAAGATGCTCCGAGGCAGCCACCGCGACATTGTGCGTTGGCGGTCGACCTATCCCGAAACCAATGCGCATATCTGGAGTTTCAGCAACATTCCGTATGTCTACCGGTTGTGTTTTCTGCTCGCCGACCGTCTGCCTTTATGGATGGTGAAGGCTGCAATCGCCGTGGCAAGGATTTTCCGCATCTAAAAAATAGCAGTATTGCTTGTTTCTGGCTGATAAAATAAAAATGGCTGACAATCAAAAGATTGTCAGCCATTCTGTGTACCCGAGATCGGACTCGAACCGACAAGGTTGTTACACCACTAGAACCTGAAACTAGCGCGTCTACCAATTTCGCCACCCGGGTATCGAGGTTTTAGTGGCGCAAAGTTACGGCAAATTTTCTGAAACGCCAAAACTTTTTTTTGAAAATTCCTCAATGGTCCACGTCGACAAGATTGAAGCGGTTGTCGAATTCCAGCTCCGTTCCGTTGCTCAGTTTCACCTCATATCCCTTTCGGCTGTATTCAATCTTCACAGGCTTCACGCCATGCTTCAGATAGCCGCGGTGTTTCATAAAGTTCATTATCTGCACTGGTATGATGCCGTTTTTCAAACCTTTAGGGCATTTCACCTCGGTCCATTCGCCTCTGCCGTTGAACTCAATCTCGCTTCCGTCGGTAAACTTCACATCGTAGTCGGTGTCGCGGAAACCGCGGTCTTCCTTCACGAGCACCACCTTGTGCGGATTGAAATATTTTTTGACAAACGACTGTGCGCGTAGAGGCAGGTCGTAATAGGCAATGGCTATGTCTGACGCTGCCGCGCCTGGGGCGCAGATAAGCAGCATCACGATGCTGAGCAGGGTTGTTGTAAAAAGTCTCTTCATCATTCTTCGTTTTTGTTTGTTGGTATCTTTTAGAACGAAGATGAGCGGAAAAGGTTTAATCCGTTAACCTTCTTTTTCACCGAACGCGAGGTCGCCGGCATCTCCGAGTCCAGGCACGATGTATTTGTGCTCGTTGACTTCGTCGTCAATGGCAGCCACCCACAGAGTGGTGTCGGCGGGAAATTTGTCGCGGATAAAGTCGATAGCCTGTTGCGAGGCGATTACCGACACGATATGCACCTTCGAAGGTTTGCCTTTTGTCAGCAGCGCCTCGTAGGCAAGCTCCATCGACGATCCTGTTGCGAGCATAGGGTCGGTGATTATCAGCACCTTGTCGTCGATGCGTGGAGCGGCGATATACTCGATGTGGATGCGGAAATCGTCTTTGCTCACATATTTGCGGTAGGCAGACACGAAAGCGTTCTCAGCGCCGTCGAAATAGTTGTGCACGCCCTGATGCAAAGGCAGTCCGGCGCGCAGGATGGTGGCGATAACCACAGTTTCGTCCACCACATGGCTTTTTGCCGTTCCGAGGCAAGTTTTGGTGTCGATGGTCTTGAATTCGAGTGTCTTTGAAATCTCATAGGCTGCAATTTCCCCAATACGCTCAATGTTGCGGCGGAAACGCAACATGTCTTTCTGGATTTTCTCGTCGCGCAGTTCGCGCATAAAAACGTTGACAAGCGAACGCTCGTCGGCAAAATTAATGATTTTCATATTCTGAAGATTGTGTTAATATATTTTCAATTGTTTTTCGGTCGAGTTGTAGTTGCCGGCGCAGGTCGTCGAGTCCGTTCATGCGTCGCTCGTCGCGCACACGGTCAACAAATTCAAGATTCACCGTTTTGCCGTATATCTCGTTGTCGAAGTTGAAGATGTTCACCTCAATGGTGCGTTGCGTTGCATGGTCGACTGTCGGAGTGCCGATGTTGAGCATACCACCGAATGTCGCTCCGTCGACCGATACTTTAACGGCATATACGCCGTCGGGTGGCACGAGCAGAGGTATGCCGTCAAGGTCGATGTTGGCAGTGGGGAAGCCGATAAGGCGGCCGTTGCGCTTGCCGTCCACCACCTTGCCGGCAATGCAGTAGCGGTGTCCGAGCATCGAGGCGGCGCCTTTCACGTCGCCCTCAGCCAGCCGTCGGCGTATGGCAGACGAGCTGATGTGGCCGTCGCCGCTGAGTTCGGGAGTGGTTATCACGTCCATGCCAATCGCCTCGCCGTAGCGTTGATAGTCGGCAAAAGTCTCGTCCGACCGCCGTCCGAAGCGGTGGTCGTAGCCCACGGCGAGCAGCCGCACGTTGTAGCGGGAGTGCAGCAACGTCATAAACTCGCGTGCCGTCATCGTTGCCAATTCATGAGTGAATGTTAGGAAGAAAGTGTAGTCAACGCCCGTCTGCGCCAGCAGCGAAGCCTTCTTTCCCGGGCTTGTGAGCAGCCGCAGACCGCAGTCGGGGTGAAACAGCAGCTGTGGATGGTTGGGGAAGGTGAACACGGCGGTTTTCAATCCTCGTGCCGACGCAGCTTGGCGCAGATTGTCGACAACAAGGCGGTGGCCGCGGTGCACGCCGTCAAACATCCCTATCGTTGCCGCTAACGGCGGCATGTTGTCGGGGACTTGCTTGTTGAAAAAAGTATCCATTACTCTCCGAACGCTTCCATGAATTCCGTACCTTCAGCCACAAGCCACGTCTTGAATCCCAGTTGCGACGCTGCGTCGAGGTTGGTCTGCGAATCGTCGAAGAACAGCGTTTCTTCCGGGCGGATGCCGAATTTGCGCACCACGGCCTCGAAGATGCGGCGGTCGGGCTTTGCCACGCCCTCCTCAAAACTTGTGCAGATGCCGTCGAAATAGTCTTCGCGGTGTTTGCCGTCTTTCTCAAACTCGCGACGGATGCCCTGGTTGTACATTATGGCGTTGGTGTTTGACAGCACATATATCTTATAATGGTTGCGCAGCGACTCGAGCGCATGTAGGCGTGCCACAGGAATGCCCACAAGAAAGGCGTCAAATGCCGTGTCGATTTCCTCGTCGGAGAGTGTGCGGGCAGACTTGCCGCGCACATAGTCGCGAAACTCAGCCGGTGTGATTTTTCCCTCTTCAAGTTGGAGAAATGCGCCCTGCTGGCAGTAGACGCCCAGCATCTCGCCGATGCCGCTCACTTCCAGTTGCTCCAAGGCTTTAACACAATTTTCGCGGCGGATGTCCATAATGACGCCGCCCAAGTCAAACAAGAGATTTTTCACCCCTTCCAATTTCGGCTTCTTCATAGAAATTTTTTGCAAAGTTAGTGCAAGCCGAGAGAAAAACCGCGCAAGCCGAGAGAAAAATGAAGCTTGCTTCGATTTTTCCGAGGCGCAGCCGGTTTTATCAAAAAAGCAAAATCAAGCTTGCTTCGATATTTCCGAGGCGCAGCCGGTTTTATCCAAAAAGCAAAAACAAGCTTGTGCCTCAGCGGCACCGCGTTGCGGTGCATGCTGCGTTGGTTGCTCTGCCCCGGACGCAGTCCGGGGTTAACTGAAAGCGTGTCTGCGCTGCGGACATCCCCTCGTTCTCCTGGTGCAGAGAGTGACTCCTCGGGCATAGTAGCGCATCTCCGAAGCGCATGAGCATGGTGGCGGTCAGTGACCTCATTCGTCATCGCTGCGCTCCTGCGAATGGGTTGCTATGAAATATCGCATCTGCGACGCGGTGTCAATAGAGCGGCAGAAGGTATTAGCCAGTCTCTTGGTGTCAGCGCGATACAGGATGTTGAAAATAGATAATTGTGAGTTAAAAAGATATAAAAATGTTGCGGTATTGATTTTAATGTGTACTTTTACGAAAAATAAGGGAAAAAAGGCTACGGCCTAACTTTTTTATAATAGAAGAACTTAACTAAAACTTATAAATCAAACTAAAACCTAACTTTATGAAAAAATTTAAACACATTCTTGTGTGCGGACTTGCTGTTGTTGCGTCCGCCGTAGCCGTTCAGGCACAAACTCTTACGCAGGATTGGAAAATGACTACGGGTCTGCCTTCAGCCGCCGAAGGTCGTGCTGGTGTTGGCTTTGAAGGGAAAGTCTATACCAATTTCAAAGCTAATAAGTCAATTGTTTCTTTTGACGGATCTAAAACGGAAACGCTTTTGGCGGGGAAATCGGGCAGTGGCGTTGGCATCTCGCGTGACAGCAAGGGCAATTTGATTATTGTGAATGGATGGGCTGCTGCTGGTTCTATGAAGTCGTTTGTGCTTTACAATGTAGCGACAAAAGAGTCAAAGACGGTGAACGTAACCCTTCCGGACGGAGTGACAGCTGCCCGTATGGATTTTATCGGTCGTGCGGCTGGAGACGTTTTCAGTGAAGAAGGTGCTGCACTTTTTATCATCGGCTCTGGACAAAGTGTTGCCGCCAAGATTTTTATAGCTAAAGGTGAATATGTTGCCGCGAAGTCAAAGGCTCTTCCTAAATTGCCTTTTACGGTCGACAATATGACTATTATTCAGCCATTGACAGAATCTCCTGAAAGTGATGATGTGGCAGTGCGTTATCGCTCTAACAGAGACTTTTATCATTATGATGGTTCGAAATGGGTGGCTTATAAAAGAGTCGGAACGGTTGGCACTGGCGGTGGCGGAGATGTTGTCACTTTGAATGGAAGATTGTTTACAATTGAACAAGCAGGAACAGACTATCGTGATGGATTCCAGATAGTTGATAGAAAAACCAATACTGTTGTTGCTGCACATGAGCCCACAGCCGGTGTTGTCTCAAATAATTCATATCCATATACATTGTTGTCTGTAGAGAAGATTGACGAATATACAGCACGGGTATATCAATATCATGGTGGAGCATTTGCCGCTCAGTACACATTCTCGTTGCCAAAGATGTATATCCTTGGACAAAATGAAGTAGGAGAAGCATGGAATCCAACCAGCGGCATCGCGATGACTTGGGAAAGTGGGAATGTTTGGTCTGCAACCGTGACAACAGCTCCTGGTCGTGAAAATCTGGGTTTCGTGTCAGTTCTTGCTGAAAACAATGATGAAGGAGGTTGGACGTATGTCAACGGAAACCGTTGGGGCTTGGAAAATGATAAACAAGAAGGCGCTTTGGCAGAGAAACTTACAGTAAGCAAAAACAGCAACTCTATAAATGTGGGTGTCGGAACGTTCTTTATCCGTATGAATTTGGATGACAATACTCTTTACATTGCTCCTACAAAGCTTTATGTGATTGGAACATCCAACAAGGCAGAAGGCCACCATTGGGCATCAAACGACGACAGCTATATGGCAGAGAGCAATCCGGAAACTCCGGGCGTGTTCACGTTCAATCCTATCGACTTGAAGGTGGAAAACAAGGCTGTAGGCGAAGAGTCTGAGGAAGATTTGGCATATTTCGCTTTTGTTACGGGTATTGACGCAGAATGGGGTCCGGTAAACAACAGCCGTTGGTGTCCGGACAACAAAGATGGTGTATTGACAAACAAAACGGATTTCACCGACTTCGGCAAGCATTATAATGGCGCATTCTGCATAAAGAACGGTGCTTACAAATTGACAGTCGACCTCAACACCAAGACCGTCAAGGCAGAATATCTCACATCGTCGGGCGTTGGGCAGGTAGGTGCAGAGGCAGCAGGCGTAATTGCAGCCGACGGACAAATCCGCATTGTCGGCGACGCAGCGACAGTGTCGGTCTACAACGCAGCCGGTCAGGCAGTGGCAATCAACTCGGCAGAGCGCACGTTTGCAGTGGCACGTGGCATGTATGTAGTGGTTGTCGATGGCAAAGCAACAAAAGTTATCGTTAGATAATCAAACCAACTTGATATGGAATGTAGGCGCCGTGGGTCACCCACGGCGCTTCTTCGTGCTATAAAACGTTAAAAGGGGCACGGCATTGGGGGAAAATTGCTAACTTCGCAAAAATTAGCAAGATTGTGGACGTATTGTTGACTATACTCGGCGTGATGCTGCTTGGCTTGGGGCTTTACCTATGTGTCAGGCCTTATGTGCCGTCGGTGCTTGCCTCCTATGGCGGACTGTGGTTGCTGCAGTGGGGCGGACTGATGGAGGTGCCCACCGTCACGCTTTCTTATTGGGGCGTGATGGTTGTGATTGTGGTTACCATCAACTCCATGCAGCAGCCGGCGCTCACCAAAGCCACGCAGGGACTGCCGCAGATGCTGATAACGTCGGTTGCCGGAATGCTTCTCGGACTGATGATGGGCTACTATGCCTCGATGGTGATAGGCGCGGCTGTAGGCGCGGTTGCCGGCGGAGTGTTTTTCGCCCGTACACCCAAAGGCGCGGCACTGCGTTTCCCGTCGAAGCGTTTTTTGCAGTATGTCTGTGCCAAGGGCTTCCCCACGGTGATAAGCGTGTCGCTTACGGGCATCGCCATAATGGTTGCTGTGGCAGCCTACAATATGTCGCATTAAAGAAATATTTTTAACGAAGATGAGAAAGTTATTAGCGGTTATAATGCTGTTTGCCGGGCTGTGGGTTTGGGCAGGCGCAGTGCCCGAAAAGGGCAGGAAAGACACCAAGTTCCGTCCAATCGACGTGAATATGGACTCGATACGCGTCAATATCCAGAATCCGCGCTCAAACTACTACTACAAGCGGTTGTGGCGCAAGTATCAGAGCAACGACACCAACATGTCGCTCAAGGAATATCGCCATCTGTATCTCGGATATGTGTTTTCGGAGGACTATGATCCCTATCGCCAGTCGGAATTTTCAAAAAAGATACAGCCTCTCTACTATAAGAAGCACCACACTCCGGCGGAGTGCGACACGATAATCAAATATGCGGAGCTCTCGCTCGCCGACGATCCGTTTGACTTGAAGCAGATGGAATATTACATCTATGTGCTCAAGGAGCGTCAGAAATACACCCGTGCGGCAATCATGCAGTCGCGTCTCAACAATCTTATCAAGGCAATCATGTCGACCGGCACAGGCACAAAGGAGAAGCCGTGGGTGGTGATCAGCCCGGTGCATGAGTATGTGATTACCAACGGCTTGAACTTCAAGGCGGCGGAACATCTGGAGTATGAGGGCGATATTGACTATATCAAGTTTGAGAATCCTAAAAGCGGCGGACCCGAGGGCTTTTGGTTTGATGTGTCAAACATCCTGAGGGTGCGTCAGCAGAAATTCGGCGACGAGTGATGGGCGAGGCGGCAATCAACAGATTCATCAACAGCCGTGTGCTCACGTGGCTCACAGCCGTTGTGGGCATCGTGGCGGCATACGCCATGCTGCTTTTCTTCGGCACGCCCTCTGTGCCGCCGGTCGAAGGCTTGTTTGGCGGCGGACTCGACCACCTGCTGCCGTCGGGCATATTGTCGTGGGCGGTGAATATGGTGGTGGTGTTTGTGGCGGCCGTGATGCTCAACTGGCTCAACAAGACCTACGTGTTTATCCGCGAGCACACGATGATGTTTGTCACCGTGTTTCTCTGCGCCACGCTGTCAAACCCCGTGGTGTCGACGTCGCTCGGCACGCCCACGCTGCTCGCGCTCGCGCTTGTGGTGTGCACTTACGTGATGTTTGGCACGTTTCAGCAGCGCGACAGCCAGAGCGTGGCGTTTCTCATCACGATGATTCTTACGGTCTGCGCCATGCAGAGTTTTGTGTTCGCGCTCTACATACCGGTGTTTATCGTGGGATTTTTCCAGATGCGCATCTTCACGCTGCGCACGCTGCTCGCCGTGCTTGTGGGCATCGTGGTGCCCGTGTGGACGGCCACGGCGTTTGGATGGATCGACCCGGCGCAGGTGCGCCGGGTCGACCTGCTTGGCGGCATAGCCACGCTCCGCGGCGGAGTGGACGCCGGGCTGCTGCTCCAGCCGATGTTTATGGTGGCTGTGGGCACGATATTCGGACTCTCCAACGCGTTGACGCTGATATCCTACCGCCAGCAACTGCGTGCCTACAATGGGTTTGTCAACGTGATGGCTGTTGCCACGGTGCTGTTTATGGTGGCAGACGTGAGCCATGCTGAAGCGTATGCGGTGGTGGCAAACATGCTTGCGGCGGTGCAGGTGGCGCATTTCTTCACCATCCGCAAGATGCCGAAGCTCTACATCGTGTTTTTCGCACTTATGGCTGTCTGCGTCGCCCTGTCGCCGGCGGTCATCTACAACCTGTTGAACTTATTGCAACTGATATGAGAATAATCGTTGAGGCAAACATCCCGTATATCAAGGGTTTGCTTGAAAAATTCGGTGATGTGGCATATTTGCCGGCGTCTGGAATCACAGCCGATGCCGTGCACCGCGCCGACGCACTTTTTGTGCGCACCCGTACACGCTGCGACGCATCGTTGCTCGACGGCAGCAGCGTGAAGTTTGTAGCCACAGCCACCATCGGCACCGACCATATCGACCTTCAGTGGTGTAGCGGCGCGGGCATCGACGTGGCCAACGCTCCTGGATGCAACGCCCCGGCGGTGGCGCAGTATGTGCATGCCGTCATAGGCAGCCGCTTCGGAGGCGACGTGCGTGGCTTGACGCTCGGCGTGGTCGGTGTGGGACACGTGGGCGGCATCGTGGCGCGCTGGGGCGAGCGCCTCGGCATGCGCGTGCTGCGGTGCGATCCGCCGCGTCAGCGCCGTGAGGGAGGCGATTTTGTCGACCTCGCCACCGTGGCGCGCGAGGCAGACGTGATAACGTTCCACACTCCGCTCACCCGCAGTGGCGCTGACGTCACATGGCACATCGCCGACAGCCGTTTCCTTGAAGGTCTCAGCCACTGCCGTCTGCTCGTCAACAGCGCGCGCGGAGGCATAGTCGACGAGACGGCGCTGCTCAAAGCCGTCGACGGCGGAGAGATGGCGGTGGCAATCGACTGCTGGGAGAACGAGCCGCGCATAAACCCCGTGCTGCTCGAGCGCGCCTTCGTGGCGACGCCCCACATCGCAGGATATTCGGCAGAAGGCAAGCAGCGCGCCACGGCGATGGCTCTCGAGGCATTTGAACGCCACTATGGCGTGGCGGTCGACGGCAAGCCGCATCCAGCCACTCCGCTGCTCGGCGCCGACGTAGGCAGCGTCGACACGATTATGCGCTCCTACGACCCTCTCGCCGACACCCGGCGTCTGCGCGCCAATCCCGATGCCTTCGAGCGTCTGCGCAACGAATACCATCTCCGCGCCGAGGTGAGATAAGATTTATTTTGCAAAATATAGAATAATTATATATCTTTGCGGAAGATTGGGTGCATCACGTTGCGCCACGAAAGATTAGATGATGAAGAAAGTGTCTTTACCGGCTGTCGTTGCCGGGCTTAACAAGGACATAGAGGCACTGCCTTCGATGCCGCGCGTATTGTAACGCCATCGGAGACTCTGCAGTTTTTTGATTACCTTGGGAGGCGTACGCCTTGCCGGGGAATACGTGTTTAAACAAGACAGAATGAGCGAGAACTGGTATGTGGTCCACACTCAGCCACGCGGCGAGAAGATGCTGAAGGCTTTGCTCGACAGAGAGCCGGCTGTAGCCGATACCTATCTGCCGATGCGACAGCAGTTTGCCATCGTCGGCGGACAGCGCGTGAGCCGTATGGCGCTGACTATGCCAGGACTCGTATTCGTGCGCGGCAACAAGAACCAGCTTGTGGCGCTGCTGCGCGAAAAGAGTGGCGCGTCGCGTCTGATGGTCGACTCGTCGCGCAAGGAGAAAGACGCCATGGTGGTGGCCGACAGCGAGATGACAGCATTTCGCCTGTTCAACGACAACACCGCCGGGCAACTGATGATGCTCCGCTCCCCATTCTGCAACTTCACATCTGCCGACCGCATACGCATCATGAGCGGTCCGTTTGCCGGCTACGAAGGCTATATCCGCGAAATCGGCGGCGACAATAAACTGATTTTCAAGGTGGGATCGATGGCAATCGCGTTGTCTAACGTGATGCGCTACGACGTGGCGGTGGTTGAAAACCATCACGCCTCGACCGAGACGAGCCTGCAGCTGCGCATTGCCGACAGCCTGCGCGCGCGTCTGGAGGAGGCTGGACACGTCGACGACGCCTGCGACCGTCTGCGCGACATAATGACCGGTGCTGCCGGGATGCCCGCGGCGTTTACCGACGCCGACCGTGCCGAAGCCCGTTCGCTGGCACAATTCTGCGCCTCCGACCGCAAACGCATCGACAGCATCGTGGGCAACGCTCCGCTGCGCCGCTTCCTTACGCCCACCGCCGAGACAGGCACACTGCGTCATTCCACCTTCGTTGAACATCGGTTGCCAGTCGCGCTCGGCGACGACCGCTTCACAGCCCATGTGGCGGAACATCCCGACCACAGCACAGCCGCCTGCTGGGGCGAGTTTGCCACGGAGATATGCGCCCTTGCGCCATCGCAGCGCACAGCCCTCATCGACAAGCTGCAACGCTACGGACTGACGGCTTTCGCCTCAGCCGTTGAGGGCAGCGGACATACACGCTTCGAAGGCGCGATGCTCACATCCGTCACCCTCGCTCCCGAGGCACTTGCCGCGGAAGGAGCGGCAATCATAGGCGAAATTCTCGCCTCCGTGCGCGCACGCCGTTGGCGCACACTCCTCTATGCCGTCTGTCTGCGATGACGGCAGCGTCCGCCATGCCGCGCGGACATTCAAAATGACATCTACTTTTAATTACACAATTCAATGAAAGCATGTTTTATGGGGTTGGGCTATATCGGCCTGCCCACAGCGATTATTGCCGCCAAGCATGGCGTGCAGGTAACGGGTGTTGACATCAACCCCAAAGTAGTGGAAATGACAAATCAGGGACACCTCCACATCGTGGAGCCTGGCATGGAAGAAATGCTGCAGGACGTGGTGCGCTCCGGTGCCCTCCATGCAAGCACCACCCCCGAAGTGAGCGACGCATACTTCATGGTAGTGCCTACGCCGTTCAAGGGCAACCACGAGCCCGACATCTCATACGTCGAGGCTGCCACACGCGCCGTCATCCCATTCCTTAAGGAAGGCGACCTCTACGTCATCGAGTCGACATCGCCAGTCGGAACAACCGACAAGATGGCGAAACTCATTTTCGAACTCCGCCCCGAGCTTAGCGGAAAAATCCATATAGCATACTGCCCTGAACGCGTGCTGCCGGGCAACGTAATCTACGAACTGGTGCACAACGACCGCGTGATCGGCGGTATGGACGAAGCGTCGACCGACAAGGCAATCGCATTCTACAGCCAATTCGTGCAAGGCACTCTCCACCGCACAAACTGCAAGACGGCGGAAATGTGCAAGCTTACAGAAAACTCCTCGCGCGACGTGCAGATTGCCTTCGCCAACGAGTTGTCGCTCATCTGCGACAAGGCGGGCATCAACGTGTGGGAGCTCATCGCTCTCGCAAACAAGCATCCGCGCGTCAACATCCTGCAGCCGGGATGCGGAGTGGGCGGACACTGCATTGCCGTCGACCCATACTTCATCACAGCCGACTTCCCCGTTGAGAGCCAGCTGATTGCAAAAGCGCGCGAAATCAACAACTACAAGGCATTCTGGTGTGCCGAGAAAGTGGAGAACGCAATGCTCCGCTTCGAGCTCGAAAACCACCGCAAGCCAACAGTCGCAATGATGGGACTCGCGTTCAAGCCAAACATCGACGACCTCCGCGAATCGCCGGCGAAATACATCACAACCAAAGTGATGCAAAGCTGCAACAACGCCGACATCCTTGTCGTTGAGCCTAACGTGAAGGAGCATAACGTGTTTAAGTTGACGGACTACTGCGAGGCTTACGACCGCGCCGACATCGTAGTCTTCCTCACCGCCCACGACCCATTCAAGACGCTCCCCCGCCGCGATGACAAAATCATCCTCGACTTCTGCGGAATTTATAAGTAGACATGCTTCAACATAAACGCCTTGGGTCTAATACCACAACACATTTTTTACACGATGACAGATAACACATCAAACAACAAGCGCATAGCGAAGAACACCTTGATGCTTTATGTCAGGATGTTTCTGATGATGGCCGTGACGCTATATACGTCAAGAGTTGTGCTCCAACAGTTGGGGGTTGAGGATTTTGGTGTATATAATGTTGTGGGAGGATTGGTGTCAACATTCTCAATATTAACAAATTCGTTGTCCGGAGCATGTTCCAGGTTTATAAATTTTGAATTGGGAACAGGAAATTTCCAAAAATTGAAATCGATAGTTTCTACATCGTTCAATATTCAGATTTATCTGTCAATTGCAGTACTCATTGCATTAGAGAGCCTGGGACCATGGTTTTTAAATAATTATATGGAAATTCCATCAGGACGTTTAGTGGCAGCGAATTGGGTCCTTCAATTCACTATCGCTATGTTTGTGGTGAAATTGATAATGGTTCCACTGAATGCTTTAATCGTATCGCATGAGAGGATGAGCGCCTATGCTTACTTCAGCATCATTGAGGTCGTTTTGCAATTGTTGATTGTGTTTTTATTAGGAGTTTCAGATGCAGATAAATTGATTCTGTATTCATTTTTAATGTTTGTGGTGTCAATTATTGTTTTTGGTCTATACTTGTTTTACTGTCTGTCACAATTCAAAGAATGTACGTATTCAATAAGAGTAGATACTGCTGAACTGAAAAAAATGTCGGGGTTTGCCGGTTGGAATTTTTTGGGAACAACAGCAGGAGTCTTGAGAAATCAAGGCATTGACATCATCGTCAACATGTTCTTTGGAGTAGTGCTGAACGCAGCCAGAGGGGTCGCCAATCAAGTAAATACAGCATTGGGTAAATTTATAAGCAGTTTTATGACTGCACTGAATCCTCAGATAACACATTCATATGCTTCTGGAGATATAGGGCGGATGGAATTTCTTGTGTTTCAAGGATCCAGATTCTCATATTATTTGATGCTTTTTCTGACAGTCCCTGTTGTGTTTGAAATGGATTATATCCTTCATTTGTGGCTTAAAACTGTGCCGGAATCGGCAGTTTTGTTTTCTCAGATGCAGTTGCTTATAGCGTTGGTCGGATGTTTGTCGCAGACAATGGTTATGGCATTGCTTGCAACTGGAAATATCAGAAATTACCAATTATTGGTTGGCGGAATTTCGTTGCTTTGTTTCCCGGTCGCTTATGTTTTTCTGTACTGTGGTTTTTCCGCGTATGTGACATATATTGTCCTATTTTTTTCAGAGTTGGGATGTCTGTCCGCACGAAGTTATATGATGAAAAAGTTGATAGGCATCAAAATAGGGAAATTTATCAGGCAAGTTGTTGTAAAAGTTGTATTTGTTTCGATAGCAGCATGTGTATTTCCTATTGCCGTGATTCTATTAAAGGATGAGTCGTTTGGTAGATTTGTTATATCGATTCTTGTCTCAATGTCGTCGTGCTTAATTTCTATATACTATTTGGGGCTAAATAAAGAAGAGAGAAACTTCTTGCTCAATAAAGTTGGCAATGTTTTTGGAAAGATAAAACCACGGAGTCATAATTAATTCAATGATACAGATAATAAAAAAAACAGAATGCTGCGGATGCACAGCATGTGTGTCTGTTTGTCCGAGGAAATGCATTTCAATGGAAGTGGATGCCGAGGGGTTTGGTTATCCTAAAGTGGATATGGAATCTTGTGTTGATTGTGGCTTGTGTGAGAAGGTTTGTCCATTAAAGAATGATTCTAAAAAGAGTGGCGATCAGTCTATTTATGGGTTACGTAATAAAGATGAGCATATAGTGCAGGAGAGCACTTCGGGAGGCGGATTTTTTGCGATAGCAAGATTTGTAGTAGAGCAGGGAGGCATTGTTTATGGAGTTGCCTATGACGCAGAATTTAAGGTGGTGCATTGCTCGGCAGACAATCTCAATGATTGTAGAAAATTTCATGGGGCAAAATATGTGGAAAGTTTTATTTCGGACTCGTTGTTTCTCGAGATTCAACAGGTCTTGAAGAAGGGGCGGATGGTGCTTTTTTCTGGAACACCATGTCAGGTTGATGGCTTGAAACGGTTTTTGCGAAAACCATATGATAATTTAATAACGGTGGATTTGGTATGCAGCAGCGTTACAAGTCCAATGATTTTCTCTGATTATATTCGGTTTGTTCAACGCAAGAAGCAATTGAAGTCGATAAATATGCGTTGGAAAGGGAAGGGCTGGAGTCATTCTACGCAGCGTTTGGTGTTTATGGATGGTACAGATATTATAGGAAAAGGAGATGCTGCGCTTTGGCATACAATCGCTTTTTCACACATCGCAAATCGCCCGTCGTGTCATGAGTGTCGTTACACTAATTTCAATCGTCCAGGGGATTTTACATTGGGAGACTTTTGGGGGATTGAAAAATCATATCCAGAATTTTTTGATGACAGGGGAGTGTCGCTTTTTATGGTAAATACCGATAAAGGACATTTAGTGTTGAAACAAATAGAACAGACCGTATTTTTATTGCCAACCGATAAAACCAATTGTTTGCAACCACGATTGAAGTCTCCAGTAAAGCCGAATGCAGATAGGAGTCGGTTTTGGGAAGAGTATGCTTCTGAAAAATTTGAAAAGATTTCAAGAACATATTGGAGATATGGTTTTTGGAATCAAGAAAAATACAGAATGCGGAAAATACTCAGTTTTATATATCATTCAATAAAAAGATCATGAAGATTGGCCTCCTGACAATTTGGCGCGAGAAAAATTTTGGTGCAGAAATGCAGGCTTATGCAACGATAAAAGCCTTGCAAAATCTTGGCCATGATGTAGAAATGATAGACTTCAGACTATCTGATATAGCCCATCCTACAATCAAACAAAGAATAATAAAAATATTAACGTATATAACAAAAGAAGACTTTAAATTCAGGAAGTTTTGGAAAAATCACATTCCGAAAGGATATCATTATAAAAAACCGGAGGGATTGAAATGCAATCCCCCAAAGGTTGATTTGTTGCTGGTAGGCAGTGACCAAGTTTGGAATCCTTCAATAACAAAGGAAAAAGCGTTGACATACTTCCTTGATTTTGGAGAAACTGGTGTCAGAAAAGCGTCTTATGCATCAAGTTTCGGGGAGTCGGAATGGTTGCAGTCAAAACAAATGACGGAAAATGTTGCTGAATTGTTAGGCCGCTTTTCTTTGTTGAGCTGTCGGGAAACCTCTGGCGTTGAAATTTTAAAGAACACATTTAGACAAGACGCATCAACTGTTTTGGATCCGACCTTATTACATTCCGAATATCCAGAGTTGACAGGCAAATTACAAAATCGTAGGACTCTGGTTTTTTATCCACTAAGCCCTTTCCCAGAATTGGAAACATTTTGTAAGGAAACTGCGGCAAAGTTGGGATTGGACTACGTTGATGCAAATCATAAGAATTACTTAATTAGAAAAATTGTTTGGAACAGGCCTGGGGTTGAGGAATGGGTGCGTACAATAGCGGAAGCCGAATTGGTTATCACTCCGTCTTTTCATGGGCTTGCTTTCAGTTTGATTTATCACAGGCAATTTGTAATTGTACTTAGTCCAGAGGGGAAAAAACGTAGCACGCGTCTTACCGGCTTGCTGGTGCAGTTGGGCCTTGAGGACCGCCTTTTCACAAGTGTGGAAGACGTTGTAAAATCGAATGTGCTTTCTCGGAAAATTAATTACGAAGACGTGGATAAGAAACTGACGGAACTTCGCTGTCAATCATATAATTACTTGAGGAAATTATGAATATAGCATTCTTGTTTTACTGTCCCATTGTGCCACATATTGGAGGGGTGCAGAGGGTTACAGATGTTTTGACAAAGGAATTTGTGAAAAGGGGACATAATGTAATATTTATTTGTACAGAAAGTCGCAACATGGATGATGCGTATCAGAATTACTCTGCGACGCAAATTTATCTTGACAGCAACAAAAATGAGGAAGAATTTATAGCTGACTATTGTAAGATATTACATACTAATGATATTGATGTTGTAATTAGTCAGGAGGCTCAGAAAGAAAGTCTTCTTTTGTTGGCTAATACACCGATATGCGTGAAGAGAATTTCTGTTGTCCATATAAATCCATATGCAATAATTGGAAATGAGCGGAGAATAAAAAGAGCCATAAGAAGTAGAAGACTTGTTACAAATCTGGCAAAATATTTAGTGATGCTTTTTCCGCATATTGCAAGGCAATACTATAGGCTTAAGGAAAACAAGTTTTATAGAAGAATATTGGGCGTTTCAGACAAGTTGGTTCTTTTGTCACCATCGTTTGTGGAATTGTTGAAAGAAAACATTCCAAATATTTCAAACCGGAAACTTGTAACGATTGGCAATCCCAATACGTTTGTTCCAAAACACGAAGTAGGAACAAAAGAAAACTTGATTATTTGTGTTGCGAGATTGTCGGAAGCCCCAAAAAATGTCAGGGATTTCATATTGGTATGGCAACAATTGTATAAATATAACCCAATGTGGAAGGCTGTTATTGTTGGGGATGGTCCCGACAGGGGGTTGTTGGAGAGTTTCGCTAAGAAAAAAGGAGTGAGAAATCTTTCGTTTGTGGGCCGGGTTGAGAATGTTGGCAATTATTATCAACGGGCAAAATTTGTCTGTATGACATCGATTTATGAGCCACGCCCAGTTTGCGTGCTCTCTCGATGTTGCGCTGCTGTATCTTGCGTTGCTGTTCGCCCTTTTGTTTCTTTAT
>ENA-USZI01000121-USZI01000121.1-human-gut-metagenome-genome-assembly--contig:-NODE-121-length-49713-cov-26.672536_pt1 | contig 49713 bp, 44 predicted proteins | sample MGYA00250042_ERZ773532 | MGnify/ENA primary metagenome ERZ773532 (study PRJEB29103, sample SAMN06112036) | human gut metagenome | biome: human gut; feature: ankylosing spondylitis patient; material... | reverse complement strand
AAGGTGATTGTGAAATAGCAGTCATTTCCCCATAAATAGAAACATCCCGGTTGCGGCTGCAATCGGGATGTTTTTTTATTTTGGAGTTGATTTATCCGGCATCGACAACTTTCACTATCTTGCTCACGAAAAACAAGCCTCTGATGGCTGATTTAGGCACGTCGATGTCGTCGTAGGCTGGGTTGGCGCTGCGGAGCACCACCTTTGAGTCGTCGGGATGTCGGCGCAGGTATTTAACCATGCGGTAGTCGTCGAGCAGCACAACGTAGATTTGTCCCCAATAGATAATCGATGTGTCTCCCACCTCGCGCACGGCGATATAGTCGCCGTTGTTGATTACGGGCGCCATGCTGTCGCCGCTCACGCGCACCACCCGGCATTCGCTGTCCATTCCGGGCATCGCTATGCGTCCCACGATGCGGTCGTCGGCGAAAATACGCTCGCGTGTTAGCGGTCCGGCTGTCACGTCGAGGTCGTAGACCGGCATTCCTTCCGCTTCTGAGTCGGTCAGCCCGGCAGTCAGCGCCTCGGGCGCGTCAGATTTGCCAAACGGCACTCCGGCGCCGCTTACGAGCCATTCTTTCGACACTCCGGTGTTGACCACAATCTTGTTGATGAAGGAGTCGGTTATGGGCAATTTGCCATTCAGTTGTTTCGATAAGTTTGTGACATCGCAGCCTATCCGCGCGGCAAAAGAGTTCTGCCGCAGCCGTAATTCGCCCATAAGGTAGCGCACTCGTGAGATTACACTTGAATTATCCATACCAATAAATTTGGCGCAATTTACCACTTTTTTGGCAAACGACCAAAAAAAGACAGAGGCTGTCTGCGATTGCAGACGGCCTCTGTTTGTTGGAAATACCGTAATTGTTATGTCTTATTGACGGCCTGAAGTGGCAACGCTGCGGTCAATCTTGCGGATCAAGCCTTGAAGCACTGCGCCCGGGCCGAGTTCTGTAAAGTCGTCGGCGCCGTCGGCAATCATTTTTTGTACAATCTGTGTCCAGAGCACTGGAGCGGTAAGCTGAGCGATGAGGTTTTTCTTGATTTCCTCTGGGTCGGTGTGAGGCATTGCGTCTACATTCTGATAAACAGGGCAGATTGGTGTAGAGAACTGAGCCTTGTTGATGGCGGCTGCGAGCTCGTCGTGAGCAGGCTGCATCAATGGAGAGTGGAACGCACCGCCCACTTTCAGTTTCAACGCGCGGCGCGCGCCTGCTGCAAGAGCTTTCTCGCAAGCGGCGTCGATGCCTTCTTCAACACCTGAGATAACCACCTGTCCAGGGCAGTTGTAGTTGGCAGGAGCGACAACGGCGTCGATTGACGCACAGATTTCCTCCACCTGCTCGTTGGTCAAGCCGAGAACGGCCGCCATTGTTGAAGGCTGTGCCTCGCAAGCCTTCTGCATTGCCAAGGCACGGGTGGAAACCAGGCGAAGACCGTCCTCGAATGAGAGCGCGCCGGCAGCCACGAGTGCTGAAAATTCGCCGAGGGAGTGACCTGCCACCATCTCTGGTTTGAACTCATCGCCGAGAGTCTTGGCGAGAATCACAGAGTGAAGGAAGATGGCCGGTTGAGTGACCTTTGTCTGGCGGAGGTCTTCCTCTGTGCCTTCAAACATAAGGTCTGTGATACGGAATCCGAGGATTTCGTTTGCTTTTTCGAAAAGTTCTTTTGCTACTGCATTGTTGTCGTAGAGGTCTTTGCCCATTCCGACAAACTGAGCCCCTTGTCCGGGGAATACGAATGCTTTCATCTTGTTATTTTCGTTTAGTGATTTTTCTTGTTTTAAAACCGATGCAAAATTACTACTTTTTTCTATATAAGCCACATAATTCTTGAAATTTTTCCGTAATTGCTGTTCATTCGCCCTTCGCGCACATCTCGGCGAGCATAAAAGCACGCGCCTCCACGCCTGCTGGATGCGCAGGCGCGGAGGCGCGGTCGATGTTTTGGCGCGGTGTTATTGCTGGCGCGGCTGTCCGAGAAATTCGAATCTTTCTACGTGGATTTCCGTCACATAGTGCTTTATCGTGTTGCGGTCCTCCCACACGCGGGTGCTGAGTTTGCCCTCGATGTAGAGTTTCGTGCCCTTGCGGATATACTTTTCCGCATATTCGGCGTTCTTGCCCCACATCACGATGTTGTGCCATTCCGTACGCTCGGGAATCTGCACTCCCGCCTCGGTGGTGTAGGCTGGGTCGCTGGTGGCGAGCGGAAACGACGCGTAAGGCTTGTTCTCGGCGATGTAGCGCACTTGCGGGTCTTTGCCCACGTTGCCAATCAGAATCACTTTGTTGACGCTCATAACACTGCTTTAAATCGTTTTATAAACTCGTCGGCGAGGTCCTTGGTCAGAACCAGCGGAGGCAGCAGCCGGATTACGTTTTGTCCGGACGCGCCTGTAAACACGTGTTGCTCAAACAGCAGCCGCGAGCGCAGCTCCTTCACTGGGCAGTCGAACTCGATGCCTATCATCAGTCCTTTTCCGCGCACCTCTTTTATGCCGTCGATTTTCTTCAATTCCGCCATCAGGTAGTCGCCCATACGGGCAGCGTTGTCGACAAGGTTTTCCTGCTCGAAGATGTCGAGCACGGCGATTGCCGCCGCGCATGCCAGATGGTTTCCTCCGAAAGTGGTGCCGAGCATGCCGTACGACGGCTTGATTTCCGGGTTGATAATCAACGCGCCCATAGGGAAGCCGTTGGCAATGCCCTTCGCCATGGTCACGATGTCGGCGCGCACGCCGCTGTGCTGATGTGCGAAAAATTTGCCCGAGCGGCCGTAGCCCGACTGTATCTCATCGGCTATCATCACCACGTTGTGGCGGTCGCAGGCGGTGCGCAGAGCGTGCCAGAACCCATCGGCGGGCACGTTGATTCCGCCCACACCCTGGATGCCTTCCACTATCACAGCCGCCACGTCGCCTTTCGCCATCTCGCGTTCGGCGGCGTCGGCGTCGCCAAACGGCACGAACGTCACGCGATGGTTTGCGTTGACAGGCGCCACAATCTTAGGGTTGTCGGTAGCCTCCACGGCAAGCGATGTGCGTCCGTGGAACGCCTTTCCGAAAGCCACGATGCGCCCCTTGCCGGTATGGAACGAAGCCAGTTTCATAGCGTTTTCGTTGGCTTCCGCACCCGAGTTTATCAGGAAGAGGCTGTAGTCGTCGTATCCGCACGCCTTGCCGAGTTTCTCAGCCAGGCGCACCTGCAGCGAGTTGTGGACAGAGTTGGAGTAGAACACCAGTTTCTCCGCCTGACGTTTTATCGCGTCGACATAGTGTGGATGGCTGTGTCCAACGCTTATCACGGCGTGTCCGCCGTAGAGGTCAAGATATTCTGTGCCTTTGCTGTCGTAGACGTGGCAGCCTTCGCCGCGCACAATCTCGACATCGAACAAAGGATATACATCAAAAAGATTCATCTTCGTAGAATGTGTTTAGAAAGCCGAAGCCTTCAGGTTAAGCCCTGTGCGCTCGTGGAGCCCGAAGAGCAGGTTCATATTGTGGACGGCTTGTCCAGACGCGCCTTTCAGCAGATTGTCGATTACCGACACAATCAGCAGTTTGCCGTCTTCCTTAGTGAGATAGAGCAGGCACTTGTTGGTGTTGACCACGTCCTTGAGGTCGGGCATACGGTTGATTACGTATGTGAAGTTGTGGTCGTCGTAGTAGTCCTCGTAGAGTTTTACAATCTCGTCGAGCGCCACCGGGCAGTCGAGATATGCCGACGCGAAAATGCCGCGCGAGAAGCAGCCGCGCACCGGGATGAACTCGATTTTCGAAGAGAAGCTTGTCTGCATCGATGTCAGCGTCTGGCGGATTTCAGCCAAGTGTTGGTGCTTGAAAGGCTTGTAGATCGACACGTTGTCGTTGCGCCATGAGAAATGCGACGACGGCGACGGTTTCACGCCCGCGCCCGTCGAGCCGGTGATGGCATGCACGTGGACATCGCTGTTGAGCAGCAGGTTGCGTGCCAGCGGAAGCAGCGCCAACTGAATGGCTGTGGCGAAACATCCTGGGTTGGCAACGTGCTTGCCGCGGATAATGTATTTGCGGTTGAGCTCAGGCAGCCCGTAGATGAAGTCGTGCGAGCCGTCGTTGATGCGGAAGTCCTGCGAGAGGTCGACAATGCGCATCTCCTCCGGGATTTCCGCAGCGTGCGCCTCCATGAATTTGCGCGACTCGCCGTGGGGCGTACAGAAGAAAATCACGTCGACATCGGCAAACGCTGTTGTCGATGTAAACACCAGATTGGTGTCGCCCACAAGCCCTTGATGCACGGCAGCCACTGGGTTGCCGGCATTGCTTGTGCTGTGCACCCATTTAAGGTCTACGTCGGGGTGGTTGAGCAACAGTCGGATGAGTTCGCCGGCGGTGTATCCGGCACCTCCAATTATTCCAGCCTTTATCATATTTGTTCGTCTTTATGGTTGGCATAATAAACACGCAGCGGAGTGGACAGCACCTTTATGAAGCCTTTTGCGTCGTCGGCAGTCCAGCCTTTCTGCATTTCGCCGTATTCGCCGAATTTCGTCTTCACTAAGTCGTCGGGAGAGTCGACACCCACCATGAACATCGACAGCGGGCGCAACTCGACAATCACTGTGCCGTTGACGTTGCGCTGCGATGATTCGAGCATCGCCTCGATGTCGCGCATCACAGGCTCGAGATACTGGCTCTCGTGCAGGAACATTCCATACCAGTTTGCCACCTGGTCTTTCCAGTATTGCTGCCATTTGCTGAGGGTGTACTTCTCAAGGAATTTATGCGCGTTGATGATTACCATCGGCGCTGCCGCCTCAAAGCCTACGCGGCCTTTGATGCCGATGATTGTGTCGCCCACGTGCATGTCGCGTCCGATGCCGTAAGGGGCGGCAATCGACTCGATGTAGCGTATCGCCTCGATTTTGTTGTCAAACGCCTTTCCGTTGACAGCCACAATCTCTCCGTGCTTAAACTCGATGCGCATCTCTTCCTTGCCGTCTTTCTCCACCTGCTTGAGGTATGCCGAGTCGGGCAGACCTTGCTTTGAGTCGAGAATCTCGCCTCCGCAGATCGATGTGCCCCAGATGCCCACGTTGTAGGAATATTTCATCTTTGTGAAGTCGGCTACGAAACCGTTGGAGCGCAGGTATTCAATTTCCTCGTCGCGCGAGAGCGCGTTGTCGCGGGTGAGCGTCAGAATCTCAACTCCGGGAGCCATCACGAGGAAAGTCATGTCGAAACGCACCTGGTCGTTGCCCGCGCCTGTAGAGCCGTGGGCTATGGCGTCGGCGCCCACCTCGTTGGCATAGCGCGCGATGGCTATTGCCTGGAAAATGCGTTCGGAGCTTACGGAGATAGGGTATGTGCCGTTGCGCAGCACGTTGCCGTAAATCATATATTTGAGGCTCTTTGCGTAGTATTCTTGTGTCACGTCGAGCGTCACGTAGTGTTTGGCGCCGAGTTTGTAGGCGTTTTCCTCGTTGGCTTTCAATTGGGCAGGGCTGAAGCCGCCGGTGTCGGCGCATGCCGCATACACTTCATAGCCCAATTCCTTGGCGAGATACATAACGGTGTACGACGTGTCGAGACCGCCGCTGTAAGCCACTACTACTTTTTTCTTTGTTCCTTCCATCTTTCCTGTCAATATGTTTTATTCGTTGTTTTTTCCTTTTGCTTGTTCCCTGTATTTGTCGTCAGGATGCTCGTCGGGGTCGTAGAGCAGTCCGGTGCAAAGGCACATGCGTCGGCCGTTGCGCTGCAAGATGTCGAAATTCACACAGCTCTCGCAGCCTTTCCAGAATGCCTCGTCGTCGGTCAGCTGGTCGAACGTGACGGGGCGGAATCCCAGCTTGTTGTTGATTTTCATCACTGCTGCTCCTGTTGTCAGACTGAAAATCTTGGCATGTGGAAAGCGTTCGCGCGACAGCTCGAAAATTCGTCGTTTGATGCGGTTTGCCAGCCCCAGTCCGCGGAACTTGTTGGCTACGATTAGACCTGAGTTGGCTACAAACTGCTTGTTGCTCCAGCTTTCAATGTAGCTGAACCCTGCAAATTCCTCTCCTTTGTAGAGAGCCACCACCGCCTTGTTTTCAAGCATCTTCTGCTTTACGTATTCGGGCGAGCGCTTTGCGATGCCCGTGCCGCGCACTTTCGCCGCGCGGGTGATGGTGTCGAGAATTTCGTCAACATATTTGACTGTTTTCTCGCTTGCAACGACAATTTCAATGTCTTCTGCTTTGATCATCTTCTGCTTTCTTGTTTAATTACCTTTTTCGAAATGTATTATTCCACAAATCCTGTTATTTGTCAATGGGGATGAACCGGCTCAGCACTTCACGTGCTTTCTCGCGGCTGACGTCCTCGCTCATCACCAGAAAAATAGTGTCGGCGCCGGCTATTGTGCCAAGAATCTCGGGGGTGTGGCTCATGTCGATGTCGTAGGCGAGTCCGCTGGCATATCCGTTGCGCGTTTTCACCACGGCGATGTTGCCCGAGAATGTCAGCGACTCGAAGCCGACTGAATGGTTGGGATTGGCGGGACCGCGGTTGGCGCTGAGCAGCGTGTCGGTGATGTCGTTGCTGTTGGGCACGATGTAGACATACCTGTTGTCGGCGGTCGAAACTTTCGTGATGTGGAGTTTCTTGATGTCGCGCGACAGCGTGGCTTGCGTTACACGGATGCCGTGCTCGGCAAGAGCATTTACCAGTTCTTCCTGGCTGCTCACTTGTCGATTCTTGATGATGTCAAGAATCAGCTGTTGCCGTTCGTTCTTTTTTCTTGTATCTTTTATCCTCATTGAATTTTTATGCAAATATAGTTAGAAAATAATTTTGTCTAAAAGAAAACTGTCTAAATCGGCGATATTGCCGACGGTTGCCGCCTGTAGTGGTGGTGGGGATGCCTGCGTATGCCGGCGGATGGATTATTTTATTTTCCAGGTAATGACTCCGCGTTTTTCATTGGGAGCGTTGTCGCCCGTCACGGTGAAGCGCAGGTTGCGTGTGCGTTGCTCGAACTGTCGTCGGACATTTTTGTCGCCGGCAGCTTCGCCTGTGCCCCTGACGTAGGTCACGCTGGTGACCGCGCCGTCTTTCCTCACGGTTATGCTGAATTGCAGTTCGCCGCTCTTGGCGCATGAGAAGTGGGCCGCGTTGAGGCGGTAGTTTGTGCCGAGGTTGTGTCCGGGCACACCCGACACTGCGCCTGTCGAGGCGTTTCCGTCGGGCGAGCCGCTGTGTCCGGCTCTGTTGCCGCCGGTGCGGTTGAATGCGTTCGACGCACGGTTGTTGATTTTATTCTTTTCTTTCTCCTGCTGTTCCTTTTCTTTCTTGATGCGCGCCTGTTCTTCCTTCTGTTTTTTCAGCTCGGCGGCTGTTGGCCCGGTTTTCTTTTTCTTCGGAGTTTCCATCGGCGAGTCGTGGCGCGACGACACGAGCGCCTCTCCGTCGCCCGGGTTGCCTTCGTTGGTCTGGTCGCTTCCGTCGCTTGCCGGCTCGTTGTCGGCATCGTTTGCCGCCGGCTCTCCGTCGTCGAGGTTCGGTTCCGGGATGTCGCCAAATTCAACGTATTCTTCGCCGTCAAAGGCTATTTGTGTTTTGTTTTCTGATGCGTTTATTTGAGAATTCTGCTCAGAGGAAGCCGAGATGCGTGTGAGAATCATCGCCACGATTATCACCGCATAGGTGACAGCCGCGAGGATGATACCCAGAATCCTGTATTTTTTCTCTTCCGCAGTCATTCCTTGTCGTTATTGTTGTGTTGCAGCAGCGTCGGGCTGCGTTTCCTGTGCTTGTTCGAAGCGGTGGTCGTTTGCTTCGGTGGGTTTTGTGGCGAGCACCATCTTCAAGTTGTGGCGCGACGTCATGTCGAGCACTTCCACGATGCGTCCGTAAGGCACCGACTCGTCGGCGTAGAGCGCAATCACTTGGGTTGAGTCCTGCTGTTGTGTCATCTGCAGAAACGCCAGCAGTTGGTCGTCTTGGATGGCTTGCGGACTTTCCTCGCCGAAGGAGGCGTAAAGTTGCTGTGTCTTGTCGATGTAGACTTTGGTGCTTGGTTTCTTTACAGCCGTCTGTTCCGAGCTTTTCGGCAGGTCCACTTCAAGCGCTGTCGGCGATACGAACGTCGACGTCACCATAAAGAATATGAGCAGCAGGAAGATGACGTCGGTCATCGACGCCATGCTGTAGGAAGCCATCAGATCGTGTTGACGTTTTAGTGCCATTGTAGTAGGTGTTATTTAGAAGCCGGCTCGTTGAGCAGGTCCATAAATTCCATTGTCTTGTTCTCGAGTTGGTTCATCACGTGGTTCACGCGTGCCGACAGATAGTTGTAGGCAAACAGAGCGATGATGCCCACCACGAGTCCGGCAACCGTTGTGGTCAGAGCCTCGTAGATGCCTCCGGCGAGCACTGAGATGTTGGCGTTTGCTCCGGCGTTTGCCATGGCGAAGAAAGCTTTCACCATACCGGTTACCGTGCCGAGGAATCCGAGCATCGGCGCTCCCGCCGCTGTCGTGGCGAGCCATGTGAAGCCCTTGCCGAGTTTGGCAACCTCGATGTTGCCCACGTTCTCGATTGCCACAAGCACGTCGTTCATCGGGCGCCCGATGCGCGAGATGCCTTTTTGTATCAGGCGGGCATAGGGAGTGGCTGTTTTCTTGCAGAGCATGTCGGCGCTCTCAATCTCTCCGTCGTGGATGTAGTCCTTGATGCGTTTCATAAACGTGTCGTCATCTTTTGCCGCTTTGCGCAGCGCGAACCAACGCTCGAAGAAGATGTAGATCGACACGAGCGACAAGAGCGCGAGAGGAATCATGATGATGCCGCCTTTAAGGCAGAGATCCCACACCGAAAGTTCGGCGGAACTGGTCTGTGCGGCTGTCTGTGCCGCGATGAGGAGAGATGTCATATCTTAAATCGTTAGTTTCAAAAAATTCAACACACAAATTTAGTGATAAAAATGCTATTTCAAACAATTTTTGTATTGTTTTATTGTTTCCTCGAGTCCGAGATAGAGCGCGTCGGAAATCAAGGCGTGGCCTATCGACACCTCGTCGAGGTATGGCATGCGCTCATGGAAGAACTTGAGATTCTCCAGGCTGAGGTCGTGGCCGGCATTGACGCCGAGTCCGGCTTTGTGGGCGGTGACGGCCGACTGAACAAACGGCGCTATGGCTGCCTCCGCGTCGTCGGGATACATTGTGGCGTAGGGCTCGGTGTAGAGCTCCACGCGGTCGGCGCCGGCTTTTGCCGCAAGGCGGATGGCATTGTCGTCGGGGTTGACGAAGATGCTTGTGCGGATGCCTCTTTCTTTCAGCCGCTCAACAATCTGCGAGAGGAAGTCGAAATGCTTCTCAACGTCCCATCCGGTGCTCGATGTCAGAGCGTCGGGGGCGTCGGGCACAAGGGTGACCTGCGCCGGGCGCACGCTAAGCACCAAGTCCATAAACTGCTCGGTGGGGTAGCCTTCAATGTTGAATTCCTTGTGCAGGATGGGGCGCAACTGCAGCACGTCGGCACGGCGGATGTGGCGCTCGTCGGGACGCGGGTGCACGGTGATGCCGTCGGCTCCGAAGCGTTCGCAGTCGAGAGCCACTTTCTCTACGTCTGGGACATTGCCTCCGCGTGCGTTGCGGATGGTTGCCACTTTGTTGATGTTGACACTCAGGTTGGTCATTTTTTTTACCGCTTTATTCTTGTTGTTATACCGTTTTCTTTCGTTACCTTTGTATTATGGTTGGCTCTACTTTTTCAATTCTGTGATGGAATTGGTCAGTTTGCTGCCTAAAGATAAAAATTTCTGCAAAATTAGCATTAATTCCTAATATAAGAAAGACAAAAGATATAAATAATATGAAAATAGCAGTCTACGGCAACCAATGCCAGGATCACAAGGTGGAGGAGATACGCGCGCTTTTTGAGGCGTTGCGTGCTTCCGGGGCGTTCATCGAAGTGGAACGCGGCTTCCTGGAGTATGTCAAAGGGTTGATTCCCGACGTCGCTGCCGACAAGGCGGTGGGCGACGGAGAGGTGTCGGCCGATGTGGTGGTGAGCATCGGCGGCGACGGCACGTTTCTGCGCGCGGCGGCATGGGTGGGCAGCCGTGAGACGCCTATTTTCGGAGTCAACACCGGGCATCTGGGATATCTATCGGATGTGTCGGTGGCTGATGTGTCGACGTTTGTCGCCGGGCTTGCTGACGGCAATTTCCGCATCGAGCGCCGTTCGCTGCTGCAGGTCGACACCAATGCCGGCGTGGCGCTTGCCAACCGCTACGCTCTCAATGAGGTGGCGATACTGAAGAATGCCTCCGCGTCGATGCTTGCCATGGACACTTCCGTCGACACCACGATGCTGAACACGTATCTTGGCGACGGACTCATCATTGCCACTCCTACCGGCAGCACTGCCTACAATCTGAGTGTCGGAGGCCCGATTCTGCATCCTGCATGCAGCAGTTTCGTGCTGTCGCCGATAGCGGCGCACTCGCTGACGATGCGTCCGCTTGTGGTGCCCGACACGGTGGAGATTGCCGTGACCACCCGTTCGGAGCGGTCGCACACGTTCCGCATATCGGTCGACGGCGAGTCGCTGTCGCTGCCCATAGGGTCAACCATACGTCTGCGCAAAGCCGACTTCTGTGTCAACGTGGTGCTTCGCGCCGGGCATAATTTCGCCGGCGCACTGCGCAACAAACTGATGTGGGGCGCCGATGTGAGGTAGGTTCTTTTCCATCAGATGAGGGAATAATGCGTGGTAAATGCGCTGGTTGCGGTCAAATTGTGTAACTTTGCACTATAAAATGAAAGATATGGCAAAAGTTTACGATATTCGCATCGAGGATTTCAACTATCCTCTGCCCGACGAGCGCATAGCCAAGCATCCGCTGGCGCAGCGCGACGAGTGCAAGCTGCTGCTCTACAAGGGTGGTGAATGCTCGGAACACGTGTTCCGGGAAATCCCTGAATTGCTGCCTGCCGACAGCACATTGGTCTACAACAATACGCGTGTAATCAACGCGCGGCTGCGTTTCCGCAAGCCGGGCGGCGGCGCGCTGATCGAGATTTTCTGCTTGGAGCCGTTGGCTCCTGTCGACTATGCTCTGTCGTTTGCCTCTACCGACGGCTGCGAATGGCTTTGCTTTGTGGGTAACTCAAAGCGTTGGAAAGAGGGCAAGCTGGCTCTCGAACTGACGGTTGACGGCAAGCCTGTGACTCTCTACGCCGAGCGCGACGGACAAAGCGGCAACGCGTTCCGCATCCGTTTCTCATGGAGTGACGGCTCGGTGACATTCGCCTCTATCCTTGATGCGGTGGGCGAGATTCCGATCCCTCCATATCTGAACCGCAACACCGAGCCGAGCGACACGGAGGATTATCAGACCGTATATTCCCACATCGAGGGTTCTGTAGCAGCACCGACTGCCGGGCTGCACTTCACGGAGCGCACGCTTGCCGACCTTGACCGCCGTGGCATCCGCCGCCGTGAGCTGACGTTGCATGTGGGTGCCGGAACGTTTCAGCCGGTTAAGTCGGAGGTGATTGGGGAGCATGAGATGCACACGGAGTTTATTTCCGTGACACGCAGCCTGGTGGAAGACTTGCTCAATGCTCCGGGCAAGATCATCGCTGTGGGCACAACGTCGGTGCGCACGCTTGAGAGCCTGTATTACATCGGCGTTGCCATCCACGACGGCGACGAAGACCCGCTCCACGTGAAGCAGTGGACTCCGTATAATTATAAAGGTGGACTGTCGGCAAAAGACTCCCTGAAGGCAATTGCCGGATATATGGACGCAAACAATCTGACGCATCTTGTAGGGTCGACACAGATAATCATCGCTCCCGGATATGAGTTTCATGTGATTGACGGTATGGTGACAAATTTCCACCAACCGCAGTCCACGTTGCTGTTGCTCGTGTCGGCGTTTGTCGACGGCAACTGGCGGTCGATCTACGACTACGCCCTTGACCGCGGTTTCCGTTTCCTCAGCTATGGCGATGCCTCGCTGTTGCTGCGGCAGTAGGAGCGAAGGATAAAAATAAAGAAAGGGGCTGTGTCGTAATTAAGATTTACGGCGCAGCCCTATGATTTGATGAGGTTGCGTCCTTTGTATACTATGAAAAACATTCTCATAGTCATCTTGTTTCAATATTATATAATCTTTATAACACTCCATGATAGACCTTTCTTATCCAATTCTTCATTAGCTTTGATGGTTGCCAAGCTTCGGAATACCCCAATCTTTGATTGGTGGAAGGCTGCTGATGAAATAACCTCACAATAGCAAGGCGGTACTTGACATTCTGGTGGGTTGAACTAAATTTGCTAAGGAAAAACAAGGGGGGATAAAGGGGTATGGGATGGATTAATGCCACAAAATGGTTAAAGAAATATATAAAAGTCTTGTTTTTTACGTAAAAAACTTGACTTTTACTAACTTTGCACTCGAAAAAAGGAGAAAACATGGTTATAGCAAGACTGATAAAGGAAAAATTGTCATCGACCCCTGCTGGGGTTGTATTGACAACAAGAGACTTTGGGGTGGAGATGCGGTATCAGCCAGCACTTGCCAAAGCTCTCAACCGTCTTGTGCTCCAAGGCGAGCTACAAAAGATAGCAAAGGGGAAATACTATATTCCGAAGAAAACCATCTTTGGGAATCTAAAACCTGCAGATTCTGAACTTGTAAAGGACTTTCTGGAGCAAAATGGAAAAATTGTAGGTTACATTACCGGAACAGCCGCATTTGCATCCATGGGGCTGACAACACAGATAAGCTCATCTATCCTTGTCGGCACAAATAAATATCGTAGACCTATCACAAGGAATGGCGTCAAAATATCTTTCTTGCTACAAGAGAACGCCATAACATCGAGCAACATTCCACTGCTTAGATTATTGGATGCTCTGCGCCTTATAAAGAACATTCCTGCCACTTTACCAGATGAATGTGTGACGAATATTTGCAAAGCAATCAATGCTCTTTCAAAGGAACAGAAGCAAAAATTGGCAGAATTATCCTTGGCATATACACCTTATGTGAGGGCTTTGCTTGGAGCCATCTACGAGAACATGGAACTTGAAACTGAAACCATCAGTAAAACATTGAATGGAGTGACAAGTTACAAGTTGCCAATCTCCGACAAAGTATTGTCAAACAAAAGAAACTGGAACATAATATGAGATTACATGAAGACAGGGAGTTGTTCTCTGATGCCTTGCAAGCTGCATCACAATCTGTAGAGGATGGAGGACTTGGCATCAAGAGCATTTTCATCGAGAAAGACTATTGGATTTGTCGCTCGCTGTCATTGATGTCTGCGAACGACAAGGATAATCGTGCCATATTCAAAGGAGGAACAAGTCTTACAAAAGCATACGGTATCGGAAGTCGATTCTCAGAAGACATAGACATTGCTATCTCTGAGGCATGGACGCTTAGCGGCAACCAATTGAAGATGCTGATCAAGAGAACTGCCAAAAGTATGACGGAAGGTCTGCGGGAAATGGATCTGCCTGGTTTTACGAGCAAGGGATCTCATTATCACAAGGCATACTATTCTTATCCAAGAGCTATTGATACATTACAAGTAGGTGCTATCAAGGCAGGACAGTTGCTTGTTGAAATCAATTCCTTTGCCAATCCATATCCTTCTCAGAAATGTAAACTGCAAAGTTTCTTGACCGAGTTCCTGCAAAAGACTGGCAATGAGAACTTGATAGAAGACTTCGATATGCAACCTTTTGATGTTAATGTTCTCGATAGGCGCAGAACATTAACAGAAAAGTTGGTGTCATTGCTTCGTTGTTCCTTAGCCGACAACTATATGCCGGAATTGACAGCCAAGATACGCCATTTCTATGATTTGCATTTCCTTTTGAATGATGCTGAGACACAAGACTATCTGAAAAGTTACGCTTTCAAATCGGACTTCAGCAACTTGTTTGTACAAGATCAACAGAGATTCGATAAGCCCGAAGGATGGCAAAACAAAGACATCATGGATTCTCCAATCATCAGTGACCTACATAGTGTATGGTCTGCGTTAAGCAACGTCTATGCAAAAGAACTTCCTGACCTTGCCTACAAAGATATACCGACTATTGATAGTATCGAAAATAGCATGGAGCAGTTGATTTCTTATTTGACAAAATAAACCCCAATCGGTCATTAGAAAATTTCGTTTTCTTTTTGGGCGAAAAATCTCTAATGACCGATTGTGATTTGATGAACTTTCAAATTAAAATGCTATCTGCAGGTTGGGGTCAGAACATCTTTGCCACCCGTTCCACCGCCGCTACAAACTGGTCTACCTCCTCTTCCGTGTTGTAGACACCGAACGAAGCGCGCACGGTGCCCTCCACGCCGAGAGCCGTCATCAGCGGCTGGGCGCAGTGATGTCCGGTGCGCACTGCCACTCCGAGCTTGTCGAGGAGCATTCCCATGTCGTAATGGTGGATGTTGCCGACGAGGAAAGAAACCACGCCGCACTTGTTGTCGGCGGTTCCGAAAATGCGCATTCCCGGGATGCGCATCAGTCCTTCAGTGGCGCGTTCCGTCAAGTGGCGTTCCCAGGTCTCAATGTTTTCGATGCCGAGATGGTCGATGTAGTCGAGCGCTTCGGCAAATGCCGCGATGCCCACGAAGTCGGGTGTGCCTGCCTCAAACTTGAACGGAAGGTCGGCAAACGTTGTTTTCTCAAACGACACGTTGCCAATCATCTCGCCGCCGCCTTGATATGGAGTCATCGACTCGAGCAGGCGTTTCTTTCCGTAAAGCACACCTACGCCAGTCGGTCCATACATCTTGTGGGCTGAGCAAGCATAAAAATCCGCGTCGATATCCTGCACGTCGACTTTCATGTGCGGTGCGCTCTGGGCGCCGTCGACGAGCACCGGCACGCCGTGCTTGTGGGCTTCGGCAATCATCTCCTTTACGGGATTGACAGTGCCCAGCACGTTTGACACGTGGCAGATTGCCACCAGGCGGGTGTTCTCCGTAAACATGTCGCGGTAGATGTCCTGGCGCAGTTCGCCCTTCTCGTTGACAGGCACCACGCGCAGACGTATGCGCTTGCGCTGCTGCAACAGTTGCCAAGGCACAATGTTTGAATGGTGCTCCATCACGGTGACAATGATCTCGTCGCCGTTGCACAACTTGTCGCCAAACGACGATGCAACAAGATTGATAGCCTCCGTTGTGCCGCGCGTGAAGATGATTTCCTCCGTCGAAGCGGCGTTGAAGAACTGCCGCACGCGCTCGCGGGTGCGCTCCTGACGCTCCGTCGCCTCTTGCGACAGCTGGTGCACGCCGCGGTGCACGTTGGCTTTCATCGTGTAGTACATATCGTCGATTCGTTCCACCACGCATCGCGGAGTCTGCGATGTGGCTGCTGAATCGAGGTAAATCAGCGGTTTGCCGCACACTTCGCGGCTAAGGATAGGGTATTCAGAACGTATTTTCTGTATGTCAAGCATTTCTTTGTGTTTACTTTTTGTTTTGGCAGCTGCCGGCGCAGTCGTGGCATGACGCCGAGTTGCCGAGAATGTGGCTTCCGACGAGGTGGCGCAGGCGGTCTTTGAGCGACTCGAGGCGCACACCGTCGATCACGTCGTTCATAAATGCCTGCATGAGCATCAGCCGTGCCTCGTGTTCGGGGATGCCTCGCGAGCGCATGTAGAACAGTGCGTTTTGGTCAATCTGACCTATCGACGAGCCGTGGTTGCACTTCACGTCGTCGCAGTCGATGAGCAGCTGCGGCTTTGAGAACATGCGGGCTTCGGTCGACGCAAGCACGTTGCGGTTGCTTTGGTAAGCCTCGGTCTTGTCGGCTTCGGGCTCCACCTTGATGAGTCCGGAGAATGAGCCGACGGCCTTGTCGTCGAGCACGTATTTGAACAGCTCGTCGGTGTGTCCGCCTTTTGCCGTGTGGCACACCATCGTGTGGTTGTCAACATGGCGTTGTCCTGAAGCCATTGCCATGCCCAGCAGATGCAGCTCGGTGTTGTCGCCGGCAAGGTCAACGATAAAGTCGTTGCGCGTCATTCCGTTTTTCAGCGTGATGCCGTCGACCATAAGGTTTGATCCGGCCTCCTGGTGCAGGTATAGTGTCGACACGCGGTGTGTGCGGTCGGACGAGTCCTCAATGTCGTAGAAGTCGACCACGGAGTTCTTGCCGGCGAATATCTCCACCACCTGCGAGTTGAGGAAGTCAACGTCGTGGGCTTGAGTGTGGTCGCAGGCCAGCATGCGCAGTTGCGCGTTTTCCTCCACCACAATCAGCAGGCGTCGGCACGCCATCAGCGGAGCTCCGCTGGTGAGGATGTTGACAATTTGCAAAGGTTTTTCCACCGCCACACCTTTCGGCACGTAGACAAACACACCGTCCTGCGCCAGCAGCGTGTTGAGGGCAGTGGGGCGGTCGGAGAGCCGAGCAGCCTTTCCGTAGTAGCGGTCAACGATGTCGGCATTGTCGGCGGCGGCGTCGCGCAGCGATTTTACGATGACACCGTCGGGCAGCGCGTTTGCCGAGTTTTTGGCGGCCTTGAACGAGTCGTTTATAAGAAAATACAGGCACGTGCTTAGATTGGGCACGTCGCAATGGAACGCTTCGGCGGGGTTGGCGGCCATCTCGATGCGGTTGATGTTGACACCATAGTCGGCGGCAAACACCTCCTCAAGGTCGGTCACCTCATAGTCCTCGTCGCCCTTCACCGGCATCCGTTGTCCGGCGAGAGCCTCGAGGGCAGACTGCCGCGCGGCGTTGAGCGCGCCGGCGCTGTGGCTGTCGATGGCTTCGCGGTTGGCGTTGAGCAGGTCGATATATTGATTGATAGACGACATTTCCTATTATTCTTTAGTTGCGTTGTCCACTTCTTCTTTAATCCAGTCATATCCGCGCTCCTCGAGCTCGAGAGCCAGTTCCGGACCGGCTGTTTTCACGATGCGTCCTTTGTAGAGCACATGCACGATGTCGGGCTTGATGTAGTCGAGCAGACGCTGGTAGTGGGTGATTACGATGGTTGCGTTGTTGTCGGTCTTGAGCTTGTTGACGCCCTCTGCCACGATGCGCAGCGCGTCGATGTCGAGACCGCTGTCGGTCTCGTCGAGGATGCTCAGCCGTGGCTCGAGCACCGCCATCTGGAAGATTTCGTTGCGCTTCTTCTCGCCGCCCGAGAAACCCTCGTTGACCGAGCGCGAAGCCAGTTTGTTGTCAAGCTGCACGATGGCGCGCTTCTCGCGCATCAGTTTCAGAAAGTCGGTAGCCGACAGCGGGTCGAGGTTGAGGTATTTGCGCTTTGCGTTGAGGGCTGCGCGCATAAAGTTGACCATCGACACACCCGGAATCTCCACGGGATACTGGAAACTGAGAAACAGACCTTCGTGCGAGCGGTCTTCCGCCGACAACTCAAGCAGATTCTTTCCGTTGAACGTCACCTCTCCGGCAGTCACCTTGTAGGCGGGATGGCCTGTCAGCACCGCCGACAGCGTGCTTTTGCCTGATCCGTTCGGACCCATGATGGCGTGCACTTCTCCTGGGTTGACCGTCAGGTTGATGCCTTTCAATATCTCCTTGCCGTCGATTTCGGCATGTAAATTCTTTATTTCGAGCATAGAATTTTGTTTTTCCATTTTGATTGTATTGGTTTAGCCTACAGAATTTTCAAGCGACACTTGCAATAGCTTCTGTGCCTCGACGGCAAATTCCATCGGCAGTTTGTTCATAACCTCTTTGGCATATCCGTTGACGATAAGACCGACAGCATCTTCGGTGGGGATGCCGCGCTGGTTGCAGTAGAACAGTTGGTCCTCGTTGATTTTTGATGTCGTTGCCTCGTGTTCCACCACCGACGAGTCGTTCTGCACATCGATATACGGGAATGTGTGCGCTCCGCACGTCTTGCTGAGCAGCAGGCTGTCGCACTGCGTGTAGTTGCGGCATCCGGTTGCGTTTTTCGCCACTTTCACCGCTCCTCGGTAACTGTTTTGGCTGAATCCCGCCGATATGCCCTTCGACACGATTGTGCTGCGGGAATTCTTGCCTATATGTATCATTTTTGTGCCGGTGTCGGCTTGCTGATAGTTGTTGGTCACTGCGACGGAATAGAATTCGCCCACGGAGTTGTCGCCTTTCAGCACGCAGCTTGGGTATTTCCATGTGATTGCAGAGCCTGTCTCCACCTGTGTCCACGACAGTTTCGAGAAGTCGCCTCGGCACAGTCCGCGTTTCGTCACGAAGTTGTAGATGCCGCCTTTGCCCTCCTTGTCGCCCGGGTACCAGTTCTGGACAGTGGAATACTTTACCTCTGCACGGTCCTCCACCACGATTTCCACTATTGCGGCGTGCAGCTGGTTCTCGTCGCGCATCGGAGCCGTACAGCCTTCGAGGTATGACACGTAGGCATCGTCGTCGGCAACAATCAGAGTGCGTTCAAACTGTCCTGTTCCGGCGGCGTTTATGCGGAAATATGTAGACAGCTCCATCGGGCAGCGCACTCCTTTCGGAATGTAGACAAACGAGCCGTCGGAAAACACCGCCGAGTTGAGTGCGGCGAAGAAGTTGTCGCGGTAGCTTACCACCGATCCGAGATATTTCTTCACAAGGTCGGGATAGTCCTTCACCGCTTCAGAGATTGAGCAGAAAATCACGCCCAGTTCAGCCAACTTGTCGCGGTAGGTGGTTTTCACCGACACGCTGTCCATCACGGCGTCGACAGCCATTCCCGACAGCCTCATCTGTTCCTCGAGCGAGATGCCGAGTTTGTCGAATGTGCGTCGCAGTTCAGGGTCGACCTCGTCCATTGATTTCGGCGCGTCCTTGACCTTCGGCGCGGCATAATAGCTTATCGCCTGGAAGTCGATTTCCGGGATGTCGAGATGCGCCCAGCGAGGCATCGTCATCGTCTTCCAATGGCTGAACGCTTTCAGACGGAAGTCGAGCAGCCATTCCGGTTCGCCTTTTACTTTCGAGATGTAGCGCACCACGTCTTCGTTCAGACCGACGGGAATCACGTGGGTGTCGATGTCGGAAACGAAGCCGTATTTGTACTCGCTTCCGGTGACGTTTTTCAGCAGTTCCTCGTCGCTCTGCTCTTTCTTTTTATTCTTATTGTTGTCGTCGTTCATTATTGTAACGAAATCTGTAAAATCATATAATAACGCTTGTCGCCGTATAATTGTTTATGCCAGCATGATAGCGGATGCGACAAAACGCCTTGCAAAGTTACTCATTAATTCTGGAAGCAGAAAATCTGAGGCTTGTCCGACGAGGTAAAAGTGGGCTGGTGTGCAATAAAGAAATATGTTTTTACGTTTATTAATGTAAATATATACCCAAAAATGAGAAGTTTATTGTTCGCCATATTCACATTTGTGCTTGTTGCATCGTTACCGTCGTGCATCGAGGACAACTTCACGACAAGCAGCAGCGACACGCTGGTGTTTTCGACCGACACGCTCAGTTTCGACACCGTATTTACTGGAGAGACCACAGCCACGCATCGTTTTCTTGTCTACAACCGCCACAAGAAGCAGCTGCGCATCAGCGACATCTCGATTGACGGGGTGGGCGATGGCGCGCATTTCTATATGAATGTCGACGGGCGTTCCGGAGAGCGTTTTTCCGACATTGAGGTGCGCGGCAACGACAGCCTTTATGTGTTTGTCACGGCACGTGTCGACGAGACCTCTGCCGACACTCCGTTTGACGTCTACGGCAATCTCAACTTTGTGACCAACGGTGTGCTGCAGACAGTCACGCTGCGTGCGGCCGGACAGAATGCGGTGACCGTGAGCGACTGGACGATAAGCGAGAACACGGCTCTGACCGCCGACCGTCCGTACCGCGTGATGGACAGTCTTGTGGTCGACGAGGGCGCCACGCTGCGCATCCCTGCCGGCACAACGGTCTATTTCCACGACAAGGCGAAAATCCGTGTGAAAGGCACTCTGCTGATGGAGGGGACGCAGGGCAATCCTGTGCGTCTGCGCGCCGACCGTCTCGACAAGGTGGCTGGCAGCATCCCGTTCCAGCTGATGTCGGGGCAATGGGACGGTGTGCATTATGACAAAGACAGCTATGGCAACGAGATGGCTTATGTGGAGATGCAAGGCTCGTCGAGCGGCGTTGTGGTGGATTCGTGCGGCGTGCTCGACAAGCGCAAGTTGCACATTTTCAATAGTGTGCTCCACAACTCATCGTCGTCGGTGCTGACTGCCGCTCACTCATGGATTGACGCCGAGGGCAGCGAGTTTTCGGATGCGTCGGAGGGGGTGGTCAACCTTACGGGAGGCAAGTATGCGTTCAACAACTGCACGTTTGCCAACTATTATCTGTTTTCGGCGATAACCAGTCCGTTGCTGACGCTCAACTATGTGCTGCCGAAAGACAAGTCGTACGACAATCCGCTGATGGATGCGGAGTTCAACAACTGCGTGGTCTACGGCAACGCTTCCGACATCTCGGAAGGCGACCTCAAGGGCAGCGCGGTGTATCTGCGCAACTGTCTGTTGCGTTCCAAGGGCAACGACGATGATAACTTCATCAACTGCGTGTGGGGCGGCGATCCTAAATTCTATACCGTAAGGAAAGACTATATCTTCGACTATCGTCTGAAAAACGAGAGCGACGCCATCGGCAAGGGCGACATGACGCTGTGTCCCGACGCGGCGCGCTTCGACATGCTCGGCAACGACCGTTTTGCCTCGGGCAGCCTCGACTTGGGGGCGTATGTGTGGATAGAGCAGAAAGAGGAGGAAAAGCAATGATGCGCACGTCGATAACGCTTGACAATCTGCGTTTCCGCGCCCGTCACGGCGTGATGGAGCAGGAACGCGCAGTGGGCAACACGTTTGTCGTTGCGCTGCGGCTCGACTATCCTTTTGAGGAGGCTATGCAGACCGACAATCTTGAGGCAACGCTCAACTATGCTGAAGTCTATGAGGTGGTGAAGGCGGAGATGGGAGTGCCGTCGCGTCTGTTGGAGCATGTGGCGGGACGCATCCGCAGTGGGCTGCTGAAAAAATTTCCTGAAATCACAGGCGGATATATCCGCATTGAGAAAACGCGGGCGCCTATTGCCGGCATCACGGGCTCGGCGGCTGTCGAGGTGGAGTGGTGACGGATTGATTAGTCGCGGATTTCTTCAAACTCCACGTCGGAGACCTGCGATTCCTCGCGGTACTCCACTTTTTCCATGGGGGTGTCGTCTGATTTGTCGACGGCTATTTCTTCAAATTTCACGTATTCGCCAACGTTTTTGTCATACACTTTGCGGCGTTGCGGCTCTTCGTTGGCTTTTTCCGGCTTTTCCTTGCTTCCGAAGGCGTTGGCAACCCGTCTTTTCATATTTATCAGGGCAGCCGCAATGCGTAGCAACGGAATCGCTACGATAAATAAAATGATGAAGATTAAAAATATGAAGAATGACACTTTAATCGAATATATTAATTACAAAAGGAAAACAACCTACTGGCGATTTTGTTCATCGCGGCGCTCTGTGACTGACAGCAGAATGTAGAACACAATCGCCCACAGCAAGCCAGCCAACTGCAGGGCGGCAACGAGCATGGCGGTGCCGAGCAGCAGGGCGTAGCGGCGCACGTTGGAGCGCAGCGACAGCGTTTTCACCTTCAGGGAGAACATCGGCAGGCTGCTCACCATCAGCAGCGGAAACAGAACCACAAGCGCGGTCATCCAGGCATCGCCGATATAGCGGAAGTCCACGTTCCAGGCCACAACGCCAATCCAGAAAATAGCGTTGGCAGGAATCGGCAGGCCGATGAAAGATGTGGTCTGGCGGTCGTCAATGTTGAATTTGGCAAGACGCAACGCTCCGAAAACGGCGATCAGGAATGCCAGAAAAGCCACCCATGAGCCTGTTTGCGACTGTATGAGGTTGAACACCAGCGCGGCGGGCGCCACTCCGAAGCTGACGAGGTCAGACAGCGAGTCCAGTTCCTTCCCGAGAGCTGAATAGGCGTGCAGCAGGCGCGCCGACAGTCCGTCGCAGAAGTCAAACACGGTGGCAAGTCCTATGAACAGAAACGCCCATTCGTAGCCTTGCATGGCTCCGATGGTTTCATTGAAATGGAATGCCGACACCACCGCCATGCAGCCCGAGAAGAGGTTCATGCTCGTGATGGTGTTCGGTATGTTTTGCTTTACTGCGCGAAAAAGTTTCATTGCTGTATGATGTTATTCTTTCAGACGGGCGATAGGCGTTACTCCGCCTATTGTCTTGTCGCCGATTTTGACGAAAATTTCAGCGTCGACAGGTAGGTAGATGTCAACTCTGGAACCGAATTTGATGAAGCCGAGATGCGCCGAGATGTCGGCCTTCGACCCCGGAAGCGCATAGGTTACGATTCGTCGCGCGATGGCGCCGGCAATCTGACGCACGAGAATGCGCGTGCCTCCGTTGGTGCGTATCACGATTGACGAACGCTCGTTCTCGCTGCTCGACTTCGGAAGATAGGCAGAACGGAAACGTCCGTGTTGATGTTCCACTTTCTCAACCTTGCCGTCGACCGGATACCAGTTGGCATGGACGTTGAACACCGACATGAACACCGACAGTTGGATGGCGCGTCCACCGAGCACGTCGCATTCGTCAACTTCTTCGAGAGCCACGACTTTGCCGTCGACCGACGATACAACCATATGCTCCCTCTCCCCGGCAAAACTGCGTATTGGCGACCGGAAGAAGTTGGTGACAAGCCACAAAGCAAACAGCGAGATGCCCCAGACAATGCCTTTGGCAACCCACGAAGCGACAAAAAGGTATATAGGGATGTTGATTACCACCAAAATAAGCGCGAACGCAAGGATGATGTTCACTCCCTCTCTATGTATCTTGACTCCCATTGTTTTCGTATTCTGATACAAAAATATATCAAAATATTGAAAAATGAAACACATTTCGTCATTTGTGTGCATTTTTAGGCGTCGCTGACGTTGTTTTTGTCGCTCAACCACCGCTTTATTTTGTAGTTACGCCGTTTTGCAGTAATTTTGCGATATAAATCAATGATTATGACGAGAAACGGAAAACCGGGAGCGGAGCGCAACCGCTGGCGTCCCGACAGCATCCTCGTGTGGACTGCCGCAGAGGAGTCGACGCTGATGCAGTGTCTGGAAGCAAAACTTACCGACCATAAGCGCACATCCATCAAGGCGCTGATGAAATATAACCAAGTGGCACTCAATTCGATGCCTACATCGCAATTCGACCAGCCAGTCCATGCCGGCGACACGCTGTCGGTCAATTTCACACGCCCGTTTGTGGTGTTCTCCCATCCGCGCATCAAGCTGGTGTATGAGGACAACGACATTATCGTAATCAACAAGGGCAGCGGCATCCTCTCGGTGTCGACCGACAATGTGAAGGACGGCACGGCATACAGCATTCTCCGCGACTATCTGAAGAAGAAAGACCCGCGGCTGATGCTCTTCGTTGTGCATCGTCTTGACCGCGACACGTCGGGGTTGATGATGTTTGCCAAGAACGTTGAGGCGAAGGAGGCTATGCAGCACAACTGGAACAATATGGTGCTCGGCCGCCGCTATGTGGCTGTTGTCGAGGGCAAGGTGGAGCAGGAGGAAGGCGTTGTGAAGAGTTATCTTGCCGAGACATCGCAGTTTGAGGTGTACTCCACGCAGAATCCTGACGAGGGTCAGCTCGCCATCACGCGCTTCAAGCGTCTGCAGTGCAACAACGGCTACTCGCTGATGGAGCTGAGTCTTGACACCGGACGCAAGAATCAGATTCGTGTGCACATGAAAGACCTTGGGCATCCGATTGTCGGCGACCGCAAGTACGGAGCCAAGGCAAGTCCGATACACCGCCTCGGTCTGCACGCGCGCACGCTTCATTTCGCGCACCCTGTCACCAAGAAGGAGATGCTGTTTGAGACGCCTATCCCGTCGCGTTTCCTCTCTTTGCTGAAATAGACTTGATTAGATTGCCTTTTTTGGAAATTAATTCGTAAATTTGTGCGATTTTTACGGAGGTTTATCCTTACAACTCTGTTTAGAAACATTTATAGGTTATGAATATATCGTATAACTGGTTGAAAGAATATCTTAATTTCAACCTTTCGCCGGAGGAGGTTTCTGCCGCCCTTACTTCTATCGGTCTTGAGACTGACGGCGTTGAGAAAGTAGAAACAATCAAAGGCGGGCTTGAGGGGCTGGTTGTAGGCAAGGTGCTCACTTGCGTTGAGCATCCCGACAGCGACCACCTGCACATCACCACCGTGGACCTCGGCGACGGCATTCCTACGCAGATTGTCTGCGGAGCGGCAAACGTGGCTGCCGGACAGCATGTGGTTGTGGCTACCGTGGGCACTAAACTCTACGATGGCGACAAGGAATTTGCAATCAAGAAATCAAAAATCCGCGGCGTCGAGTCGTTCGGAATGATTTGCGCCGAAGACGAAATCGGTGTCGGCACATCGCACGACGGAATCATCGAGCTTCCTGAGACGGTGAAGCCGGGCACTCTCGCCAAAGATTACTATAACGTGAAGGACGACTATATGTTTGAAGTCGACCTGACTCCTAACCGTATCGATGCTGCGTCGCATTTCGGCGTGGCGCGCGACCTTGCCGCATGGATGAAGGCTCATGGCATGCAGGCCGACCTGCATTCTCCTTCTGTCGACGCTTTCCACAGCGACCGTGCCGACGGCGCGATTCCTGTAGAGGTGGAATGCCAGGAGGCTGCCATCCGCTATGCCGGTTTGACTATCCGTGGCGTGAAGGTGGCGGAAAGTCCGGAATGGCTGCGCAACTATCTGACAGCCATCGGTCAGCGTCCAATCAACAATGTGGTCGACATTACAAACTTCATACTTAACGCTTATTGCCAGCCGCTGCACTGCTTCGACCTGGCAAAGGTGAAAGGCAACAAAATCGTGGTGCGCCCAGCCGCTGAAGGCTCGAAATTCGTGACTCTCGATGGTGTGGAACGCACGATGACAGCCCGCGACCTTATGATTTGCAACGCAGAGGAGCCTATGTGTATCGCCGGCGTGTTCGGCGGACTTGAATCGGGCGTTACGGAACAGACAACCGACATCTTCCTTGAGTCGGCTTGCTTCCATCCGACATGGGTGCGCAAGACAGCGCGCCGTCAGGGCTTGAACACCGATGCTTCGTTCCGCTTTGAGCGTGGCGTGGATCCCAACAATGTGATTTATGCCCTCAAGGCTGCCGCATTGCTCGTGAAGGAGCTGGCAGGCGGCGAAATCTGCGGCGAAATCTCTGATTTCTACCCTGCGCCTGTTGAGCGTCCTACGGTAGAGCTGTCGCTCGACTACATGTCGCGTCTAATCGGCAAGACTCTCGACAAGGGTCTGGTGAAGACCATCCTCGCCGCTCTCGAGATGGAGATTGAAAAAGAAACCGACGATGTGCTCACACTGCGCATCCCGACATACCGTGTGGATGTTACCCGCCCGTGCGACGTGGTGGAAGACATACTGCGCATCTATGGCTACAACAACGTGGAGTTTGACGAGACACTCCATGCCTCGTTGTCCTACCGCCAGCCTACCGACGATGCAAATCAGTTGCAGAACCTCGTGTCGGAGCAGCTGACAGCCGCCGGATATCGCGAGATTATGAACAATTCGCTCACTGCCGTAAGCTACTACGACGGCTTGGAGATGTATCCGCTCGACAATTGCGTGCGCCTGCTCAATCCGTTGAGCAGCGATTTGGCGGTGATGCGTCAGACTCTTGTGTTCGGCGGTCTTGAAAGTCTTGCACACAACATCAACCGCAAGAGTGCTAACCTGCTGATGTATGAGTTTGGAAATGTCTACTCTTTCGACCCGCAAGCCGAGTCGACCGAAGAGAAGCCGTTGGCTCCGTTTGCAGAGGAGGCGCATCTGGGCATCTGGATGACCGGCGACCTGCATACTGCCAACTGGACGTCTCCGGCTGTGAAGTCGACAGTGTTCGACCTTAAGGCGGTTGTCGAGAATGTGTTTGCTCGTCTGGGCGTAAGCCAGAAGGAGCTTGTGGCAAAGCAGACAAGCAACGATTTGTTTGCGGCATGTCTGGAATACCGCAACCGCGGCGGCAAACTTATCGGTTATGTGGGCGTGGTGAGCCACAAAATGCTCAAGAAGACCGATATCAGCCAGCCTGTCTATTTCGCTGAACTCAACTGGAACGCGTTGGTGAAGATTGCGTTGAAGAAGAAGGTGGAGTACACCGACCTTCCGAAGTCGATGCCTGTGAAGCGCGACCTTGCGCTGCTCATCGACGCTGCCACTACGTTTGCCGACGTTGAGGCCGTAATCCGCAACTCGGAGAAACGTCTGCTCAAGAGCGTGACTCTCTTCGATGTCTACGAGGGCAAGAACCTTGAGGCGGGCAAGAAGTCGTATGCCGTGAGCATGACGCTGCAGGACGACGAGAAGACGCTCAACGACAAGCAAATCGATGCCGTCATGAAGAAAATAATCACCAACTTGCAAAAGCAACTTGGCGCACAACTACGATAATAAATCAAAACAATAACTACAACAATAAAAAGTATACTCATGGGAAGAGCTTTTGAATATCGCAAAGCGAGAAAATTGAAACGTTGGGGCAACATGTCGCGTACGTTCACAAAAATCGGTAAGGAAATCACTATCGCGGTGAAAGCCGCTGGCCCTGACCCTGCCGGCAACTCCCGCTTGCGTGTGCTCCTGCAGAACGCAAAAGCAGCCAATATGCCTAAGGACACCGTTGAACGCGCCATCAAGAAGGCTACCGACAAGGATGCAAGCGACTACAAGGAAATCGTATACGAAGGATACGGTCCTTTCGGTATCGCTATTGTGGTGGAAACGGCTACCGACAACAATACCCGTACGGTTGCCAACGTGCGCAGCTACTTCAATAAGTTCGGTGGTTCGCTCGGCACGTCGGGCAGCCTTTCGTTCCTTTTCGACCACAAGTGTGTGTTTAAGGTTGCGCCGAAAGAAGGCGTTGACTTGGAGGAGCTTGAATTGGAACTTATCGACTTCGGTGTTGACGAGGTTGAGAACGAGGGCGACGACATCGCTATCTACGGCGCTTTTGACGCGTTTGCCAACATCCAGAAATATCTTGAGGAGAATGGCTTCGAAATCCAGAGCGCGGAGTTTGAACGCATCCCTAACGACTATAAGGATGTGACTCCGGAGCAGCGTGAGCAGATCGAGAAACTCCTTGAGAAGTTTGAGGACGACGATGATGTGCAAAACGTGTTCCACAACATGAAGGAGGACGAGACTGAGGGCGAAGAGGAGTAATCCTTGTCGCAACATCGATAAGCAAAGCGGAGGCGTGTCGCTGACTGACACGCCTCCGCTTGTTTTATTTTGGCATGCTCCGATGTGTGTGCGGCCGCTGTTGGTTTTCTGTGGAGGAGACGCAAAAAAAAGGACCACCTCTATCGAGGTAGTCCTTATCTTGTTTACTGTTCTATGCTTAGAATTAAGCCTGAGCTGCAGTAGAGTCAACAGTAGCTGCAGTGTCAGCAGTAGCTGCAGTGTCTTCAGTTTGAACTGTAGTGTCAGCAGCAGTTGAATCATTAGCGGCTTTGTTGCCAGAGCAAGAGAACAATGTAGCAGAAGCTACAACAGCAAGTAATAAAACTAACTTTTTCATTTTTTCTAAATTTTAATAATAAAACAATTTTTTGCTTCAAAAACAGTACAAAGATACAACCTATTTTTGTGGTGCAAGCGCAATGTACTTATTTTTTTTCGGAATGTAACATTTTTTAAACATTGGGTGTCCCAATTTAGCAGTAGGAAATATTGTTAAAATCGTTAATCTGCTGTTAATTAATATCTTAGCTTAAAAACTGCCACATTCCGAAATTTTTGAATTTATAGGATTATTTTTTGTCCTTCAACAATGTAGATGCCCTTGCCGAAGCCTACGATGCGGTTTTCGCCTTGTTCGACAGGCTGCGTGAATGTGCGTCCGTCGATAGAAGAGATGGTCACCGTGGTTGCTTCGGGGGCGATTACAAAGATAGTTCCGTTGTAGGCATACGCTCTCAGCGATGCGCTCACGTTGCCGTCGACAGAGGAAGTTGTCGGAGTAACTACGTGGTCAACGCCGTTTATGGTGTAGTAGCCGCCGTTCTTGAACTCAAGGTCGTCTGTCTGCGGGCTGCCGGCGTTGCTGAAGATGATGTGGGTAGGCATGTCGGAAGTGTCGACGGTGCCTGTGAATGTCCATTTCCAGATCAAGTTTCCGTTTGCAGCTTTGCCCATCATAGTGGCGCGCTCTCCCGGCCATTTTGCGCTTGCGCCGCCGGTGAAGTTTGTGTTTGTAGTGCTGCTCCAGCACCAAACGCTTACTTTCTTGAATGAATTGTCGGCAGGAGCCTCGAAGAATACAGCCATTTCTCCATTGGAGAGTTGCGGAGTGTATTCAGGGATGTCTTCGCCAGGATTGCTGCCACCGCCAGGGTTGCCGCCGCCGCCAGGGTTGTCGGTCAACTCTTCCTGAGTGCCGTCGTAGGCAGGCTGAGTGTTGCTGACGGGAGAAGCGCCATAGAGGAATTTGCCGTCTTCGCCCACCTTGCCAGGGGCAGGGGTGAGTGCCGTGTTGAGCACGTAGATGCGCATGTTTCCGCGGCCGGAGCAGTTTGCGGTCAGTTTGCCGTCGGTGACGGTCTTGGTGTCGCCGGTGATTGCGTCAACGTATGTGCCGTTCTCGATGCCGCTGAATGTAGCGTCGCCGGAGATTGTAACGAGCACGTAGCTGTCGGTTGTCGCGTCGGTGAATCGACGTTTGAAAGCGTAGCTTCCTGCGCATCCCTCAGTGCTGTACTGACCCTTGCGGAGGGCAGGGATTGCCATGCGGATGCGGTTCAGACGCTGGATGTGGAGAGCCAACGGATAGTTGAGCGTGGCGTTCATGTTGCCTGTGGCGCCGGTCCAGTCGGCGAAGTCGTTCACCTGGATGTCGCCCTTGATGTATCCACCGAAGTAGGCACGTCCAGAATCTTTCAAAGGCATGTTCGGACCCTTGTCGATGGTGCATCCTTTCTTGAACTCAATCTCGCTGCCGTAGTAGAGGCAGGGGATTCCACGGAATGTGAACATCAGAGAGAGGTTTTCAGCCCAAGTGTCGGTGCCTTGTGCGAAGCGCTGGTCTTCCGGTGCACCGTTTGGCGCATAGTCGTGAGAGTCGACGTAAACCACGTTGTATGAAGCGTCGTTGTAGTATTTGTCGCCGCTGCGTGCAATGCCCCATGCGCTGCCGATGTCCCGGAAGTTGTGGTGCATCGGGAAGTCGATAACGCTCAGACCCGAGTATTTCGAGTAGTCAGGCTTGTGGTATGTGTTGCCGCGGAGGAACACGTTGTCAGACGTAGGCTGCGAGCCTTGTGTCGACGCTTTGTTGTCGGCATATTGCTGTTGGCAAGAGAGCATGTTTGTGTGGGTGAACGGAGTCTGCTCGAAGATTGTCAGATTGTCCCATGATTCAGGGCTGTAGTCCCAGGCGTAGTCTTTCGACTCTTGCCAAGTGTAGAAAGGCACGGAGAGAGCAGGTATCTCGCGGTACCATACCTGAGAGTAGCGTGCGCAAACCTCGGTAAACATAAAGAACGGGCCGCCGTTGCGTGCAGTCTTGTAGGTCTCGGCAGCTTTTGTGAAAGCTGGGTTGAACATCTTGTTGAAAGTCAGACGTGCAATGTGGCCGCCGGTGTCGATACGGAATCCGTCAACACCCATCTTGATGAAGTTTGTGTAGCAGTCGATAAGATAGTTGGCAGTCCGCGGGTTCTCGGTGTTCAAGTCCACGCAGTCGCCGGCAATCTGTGCCCACCAGCGGGTGTTGTCGTCCCAGTTGAACTGTCCGAAGTGGTGCCAAAGGTTGTGGATGTCGTGGTTTTTGTTGTCGGTATTCTTCATTTCGCGCAGACGAGCGCCGTATTGTTCACCTGAAGGGAGATCAAGGTAGTCGTCGGGCAGACGGCCGCCGTCTTTCTGAGTGAACGGAATCATGCATGCGTCGATGTTGCTTTGGTCGCCCTTCCAGTTGCGGTCAAACAGCTTGCAGAGGTTTGCCTCGCCGAAGTTTCCGGTGTGGTTGAGCACGATGTCGAGAATCACCTTCATGCCTCTTTGGTGGGCGGCGTCGATGAGCGACTTGAAGGTGACGTCCTCCGACTCGTAGCGGTGGTCTACTTTGCTGAAGTCGGATGCGTGATATCCGTGATAGTCGTAGCCCGAAGCGTTTTCTACTACAGGGGTAATCCAGATGGCGGTGAAGCCGAGAGCCTTGATGTAGTCAAGCTTCTCAATAAGGCCCTTGAAGTCGCCGCGCCAAGCGGGGTCGCCGTCGTTGTATTGTTGGCCGTCCCAGCACTGCACGTTGTTTGACTTGTCGCCGTCGTAGAAACGGGTTGTCATCACGAAGTAGATTGTTTCGTCACGGAAATCGTCGCGGTTTCCGACGAATGAGGCGGCTGCTGCCTGCTGCGTGAGGCATCCAGCCAAAAGCAAGGCTCCTGCGAGGGCCTTGACTCTTGAAATAAGTCTCATAGTTTATTAAATTTTAAAAAATAAGTGTTTCGCAAATGTACGATAAAAAAGGCTGCTAAACAAAACTTTTGAGTGAAAATTGACGTGGTGTGATATGAATTTGGATTTTTTATTTTTAAACATCCAAAATGTGAAAATGAGGAGAAATAAAAAACGGACTGGATTCCGAAGAACCCAGTCCGTCTCTTTTATGAAAGAAATTAATATTACCTTCTGTCTTATTTGTCGCCAGCGGCGCGGAATTTCTCCTGCTCCATAAGTTTCTGGATGTCGAGACCGCCCTGTCCGTGAGGAGCGAACGCAGGATATTGGTTGCTTATTTCTTCAAAGACTTTGGCAGCTTCCGCATGCTTGTTTTGAGCGGCGAGCACGATTGCTTTCTTGTACATTGCGAAAGGCACGAGCATCTTGTTGCCGTCAGCCACCTTCACAGCCTTTTCGTAGCAAGCCACAGCGTCGTCATATTTCTTGAGGTTCACGTTGCAGTCGCCTTTCAAAGTCTGAGCCATAGAGCCGATGAGCGACTCCTCAGAGCTGTAGGCTTCGAGGTAGGTCAAAGCGTCGGCAGCCTTGCCCTGGTTGAAGAGGATGATTGCAGCCTCGAGGTTTGCGCGGTTTGCAAACTTGCCATATCCCTCGGCAGCCTGCTTGTAGAGCTTCAGCGCCATAGAGTCCTGACCTTCCATCTTTGCGGCGTCGGCTTTTCCAACCAATTCTTTGGTCTCGCTCACCTTATTCTGGTAGAAGCCGTAGTATGCCCAGAAGCCGATAGCCACTACAGCCACGGCAGCGATTACGGCGTAAAGGATTTTTTTCTTGTTCTTCTCAACACTCTGTTCCGCCGACGACAGTTTCTCGTTGAGTTCGTCGATCGTTGTGCGAGTGGCTTGTTTTTTGTCTGTTGTTGCCATTTTTATTTTGTTTTTTTTATTTTTTCGGTTTATCTCACGAACTGCAAAATTAATAGATTATATCCTTTGATAAAAATTTTATGCGGTTTTTTTGCCATAAACCGGGAAAATTGCTGAATTTCAGACAATGCACGGCGCCGCACGCCCCTCTCCGTCTGTGTCGGCGTGAGGCTGGGAAGATAAAGAACGGGGTTGTTATAGAGCGATTTTCTTTGCTACGCGTTTGCCTCCTGGTGTTGTCGCAGTCACCACGTAGATGCCCGGCGTCAGCCCTTCGATGCTTGCCGACGCTCCTTCGCTGTGTGCCACTGTCGCGCCCGTCGTGTTGGCAATGGTGAGGTCGGAGCATTCACCCTTTGGTGACACAGCGTTGATGTGTCCGCCGGCCACGATGACTGTCAGTGGGCAGTTGTCGGCTTTGATGTCGGCTACAGAGCCGTAGAAACTGTCGTGGCTGTAGATTGTGTTGCCTGTGGCAATTTCTTTCAAGTCGACCAGATATGTGCTGAAATAGAATGTCGACGCAACGACGTATGGGTTTGGGAATGGCAGATAGCCGTCGGCTGTGAATCCCTCTGCAGCGATACCGATTCCGTCGATTGCCCAAATGTGATTTACGGAGTTGTCTGACAGTGCTTTGTGGCTTGTGTTGCCCACGGTGATGAAGTCCACCTTGCCAACGATGGCAAAAGTGTTGTTTTCGGGGGTGTCGAAATCGTAGGCCACCCGTTCCTCGCTTTCGTTGCCGCTGGTGCTGGTCCCGTCGGGCTTGATTTTGCAGATTGCATACACCTTGTGCCCGTCTTCGCGCATGTATGCGGCAATCTGTGCTTTCGCTTTGTCGAACGCGGGAGTGTCGTAGCGGTACAGCACGCTGTAGGTCTTGCCGTCGACGGTTTCGGAGCCGTCAAAACGCAGATAGATGTTTCCGGTGTCGGTTCCTCCTTGTCGGACGTTTTGGGTTGCATAATGCCATTCCACGCCCTCGCGCACCATCGGCATATATGTCCAGTCGGCAGCTGTCGCTGTTATTGCTGCCATTGCCATCAAAATTAAAGTGTAGAGTTTTTTCATAATCGTAAAAGTTTATTTAGTGTTGATGTTCAGTTGTCCTCCGGGTTCAATATCAAATTCATTCTTTCATAAAGATGGGTCTTCTGTACATGCAAAGGTATGGATAAATTATATAAAATCCTAAAAAATCAATGCATCAACGAGAAAAATGGATGCTGATAGCCAGTGGGTTATCTGCTAAAATTGCATCATCGAAAATTGGATGCCAAAATTGATTCGATTGAAGCGTTTTTTAGGGTTTTCATGGTGGCTTCAGCTGCGTGTTGGTGGGCTTCGCGCTTGGAGTATCCCGAGCCGGAGCCTACGACGGTGCCGTTGATTGCTGACGCGTTGGCGGGTCGGAGGGTCAGCGCCTGCCGGTAGATTGCTATTCCGCGTGGGCAGAATCCCGTCAGATCCGCACAAAAAGAATAAAGCTCCTTCTCATTGGAGAAAAGGAGCTTTATGAAAAGTTTTATCCGTTCGTAAACGTTCACGGCTTTTAGCCTTTGTATTTCTTCATAATGATACAAGCGTTGTGTCCGCCGAAACCAAACGTGTTTGAGAGAGCGGCATTGACAGTGCGCTTTTGGGCTTTGCCGAACGTAAAGTTCAGGTTGTAGTCAATTTCAGGATCGTTGTCACCGTCCTCGTGGTTGATTGTAGGAGGAACGATGTCTTCTTGTACCGACTTTACGCAGAACATAGCCTCAAGAGCTCCGGTTGCACCGAGGAGGTGTCCGGTCATAGACTTTGTCGAGCTGAGGTTAAGTTTGTAAGCGTGGTCGCCGAATACACCTTGTATTGCCTTCACCTCCGACAGGTCGCCTACAGGAGTCGACGTGCCGTGCACGTTGATGTAGTCGATGTCTTCAGGTTTCATTTCAGCGTCTTCGAGAGCGTTGCTCATCACGAGTTTTGCGCCCAGACCCTCAGGGTGGGTTGCAGTAAGGTGATAAGCGTCTGCCGACATACCGCCACCGGCAACCTCAGCATAGATGTGGGCGCCGCGGGCGAGAGCGTGTTCCAATTCCTCAAAGATAAGGCAAGCCGAGCCTTCACCCATAACGAAACCGTCGCGCGAGCCGCTGAATGGGCGGGAAGCGTGCTCCGGATCGTCGTTGCGTGTCGACAAAGCATGCATTGAGTTGAAGCCACCTACACCGGCAGGGAAGATTGCTGCTTCCGCACCACCGGTGACAACGGCGTCGGCCTTGCCAAGACGGATGGTGTTGTAAGCGTCGATAAGCGCGTGGGTTGACGAAGCGCAAGCCGAAACGGTTGCGTAGTTCGGTCCACGGTAGCCGTAGGTCATCGAAATGAGACCTGCAGCCATATCGGCAATCATTTTAGGGATGAAGAATGGATTGTACTTCGGGCCTTTGTCCTTGTTCATGGCGTAGTAGCCAGCTTCCTCCTCGAAAGTGTGCAATCCACCAATGCCAGCAGCGAAGATAACGCCTACGCGGTCTTTGTTCAAGCCTTCGAATTCTTCGAGACCGGCGTCTTTCACCGCCTCGCGGGCAGCGATAACGCCATATTGCGCGTAGAGGTCATATTTGCGGGCTTCCTTGCGGTCGAAATGGTCGGCAGAGTTGTAGCCCTTTACTTCACAGGCGAATTGCGTCTTGAATAAAGAGGCGTCGAAATGCGTAATAGGACCGGCTCCGCTGACACCTTCCACTGCGTTTTTCCACGTAGTTTCGGCGTCGTTGCCGATAGGCGTGATTGAGCCCAATCCAGTTACAACAACTCTTTTAAGTTCCATTAGGGGATAAATTATTTGTTAGCGTTTTCGATGTATGCGATAGCGTCGCCTACAGTTTTGATACCTTCTGCCTGATCGTCAGGGATTGTGATACCGAATTCTTTCTCGAATTCCATGATCAATTCTACAGTGTCGAGAGAATCTGCGCCGAGGTCCTGAGCAAATGTTGCTTCCGGTGTTACTTCTGATTCGTTTACACTCAGTTTATCAACAATTATAGCCTTTACTCTTTCTGCAATTTCAGACATAACTTTTAAATTTTTTAGATTAATAAATTCTTTTGTTTCTTTTTTAGACGTGCAAAGTAAGTAATTATTATTCTAATAGAAAAATATTTAGGCTAAAAACCGCATTTTTCTGCACAAAAGTAGTATCATTGTGCAAAAAACAAAGCGTTTTTTCAGTCGTTTTTGGCAATTTCTGATTTTTTGTTGCTTGCTACAGCCGCCACGCGTTCTATCCAGTTTTTGAAAAAACCGCACATCGTGGGGTTGCCGTCACGCATGCGCTCCGGATGAAACTGCACGGCAAAAATTTCTCTCTCAGGCCATTCCAACGCCTCTACCACGCCGTCGACTGTAGTGCCGCTGACGGTGAGGTCGTCGGCAACGCGGTGCACGCATTGGTGGTGGTGGCTGTTAGTTGGCAGAAATTGCGTTTGAAAAAGGTTTTCAGCCATCGACCCCGCAATGAACGCCACTTCGTGGGTCGCCACTTCCGTAGGCTCTTTCTGCTGGTGTCTGGCAAACTCCGTCCCCATCTGCGACAGCATGTCTTGATAGAGCGATCCTCCGAGCGCCACGTTGATTACCTGCAGTCCGCGGCATATTCCGAGCACCGGCATGCCGCGCAGCATGCAGGCTTCAAGCAGGCCGAGCTCGTAGACGTCGCGCTGTAGCGACACCCGTCCGAGTCCGCGCACGGGTGTCTCGCGGAAGGTTTGCGGGTCTATGTCGCAGCCTCCGGTGAGCATCAGGGCGTCGGCATCGATGCGGTCGAGCCACTCGTCGATTTGTGAACGCAGCATCAGTGGCGGCATCACCACCGGCACTCCGCCGGCTTCGATGACGGCTTCAAAATATTCCTGACGCATTCGCATGCGGTCGCGCTCGTCGACATCGCACGAAAGTATGATTACGGGTTTTTCCATAGCGGTTTATATTATATGTTGCAAAGGTAACTATGACATCGGTCAAATCAAAGTTGTTTGCCGTCAAAAAAAACGCGCCGCATCGGAGTGGATGCGGCGCGTTGGAGTCGGCAGCCGTTTATTACATGTTGGGGCATTCCTCATCAGAGTCGGTAGTGACCGTCTCGCCGGGCTTCAGCTCGCGGGCAGTGTATCCGAATTTGGTGAATCCCTTCATCAGACGGTCGACCGAGGTCTTGTCGGCGTCGTAGGTGACGGTGACGGTCTGGCTGTCGATGTCGGTCACGATTTTCTTCACACCTTTTTCAAAGCGCAGGTTGCCTTTGATTTTGTTCTCGCAGTTCTCGCAGTGCATCTGCGGCGAGGTGGTGAACACAGTTGTCTTGATGGTCTTTGCCATGGCTGTGATGGCAATCAGCCCCATCGCGAGGGCTAAAACAGAACGTTTCATAATAATAATGTATTTGAGTTTATAATTTTCCGAAGTTTATGCGCACGCCGGCATAGAGCATCCATCCGTGGACAGGTCCCCACACCATTGTAGGGTCGAAGCGTTCGCTCCAGGGGTCGGAGGCGGCGATTATCGGGGTTTTCTGCTTGAAGTTTGTGAGGTTTTCACCGCCGACGTATATCGACCAGTGTCGGAACCAGCGGGTCACCTGCGCGCTCAGTTGCGGATAGGCGTTGAAGCGTCGTTGCCACGACAGCGAGCCGTCGCCGAGCGTATATGGCTCCGGCATGCGTCCGCCGCCGTTGATTTGCAGCGTGGCGTCAAACTGCCACAGGTCAAGAGCCGTCTTGTAGGAGGCGGTGAGCAGAGCCTTGTAGCGGCTTGTCAGCGGTTTCTCGCGCAGCGTTCCGCCGAAGGTGGTGCGCACGTCGTTGAGACGGTAGGCGGCAGTGACAGAGAACCCTTGGAAGAACGGATAAGTGGCGTCGACCTGCATGGTGTGGGAGAACGACTTTCCGCCGTTGAGGTTTGTGATGCGTATCTCGGAAGGGTTGGTGTCGTAGTCGATTACGGCTTGCTCAGAGAAGTGTGTATAGTAGTATTCTGCATTGACCTTCAGTGCTTTGTCGGCAATGGGAATGCTTAACGCCGCGCTGAAGCCATAGTTCCACGCTGCTTCCTGTTTCAGTGGGTCGACGGCAAGGCGTCGTCCGGAAGCGAGAAGGTAATTGTTTTCGGCGAGGGCATGCACCGTGCGGTAGCCCTTGCCCGCCGACAGGCGGAAGCTTGCGAGTCTCGACGGTGCATACTTTATGTGGAATCGCGGCGTGACAAACGTGCCGTAGACCGAGCTGTGGTCGGCGCGTATTCCCGCCATCGCGGTCAGAGTCTTGCCGAGAGTCAGCGTATACTGTGCGTAGACACCGGGAGTGGTCTCCTTTTCATTATCGCGTGTGGCGTCGGTGGCAGAGTGCGATAGCCTGTAGAGCTGCCCGAAATAGTCGTGGTTGAGGCTCAGTCCGGCGCTGAGGTTGTGGCGCTCCGAGAAGTTTGTCTCGAACATCAGCGAGACGTATGCGTTTTTCTCGTTGACGTAGTATGTTTTCCCGCCGAAAACGGCGTCAGACTCATGCATCGACCCCGAAGCCATCAGAGCAACGTTGGTGGCGTGTTCTGGGTTTATGATAAAGGCATTCTTGGCGTATGCCTCATATCTGTCGGTGTTGACGGTGATTCCGAACAGCGGAGTCTCAGCCGCCATGCCGTGTCCGGTTTGTCCGCCCCGCCGTTTCTCCTTCAGCCCCGACAGCCCTCCGTGGAAGATGTAGCGGTCGCCCTTCCAGAGCCATCGCGACTGCGCGTTGTACTGCTCCACGCGCGGCTTGTCGTAGAACCCGTCGTGGTTCTCGTCGTGGTTGTTGATGCTGTTCTCGTAGTGCAGCATCAGGTTGCCGCTTGCGCGTTCGCCGACGTGCAGATTGGCTGCGGCATTGGCCTCGATGCGGCTCTTCGAGTCGCCGAAGAGATTCACCTCCACCGCCTGCTCGTCCTCCGGCTTTAGATATTCAACGTTGATTTGTCCGGTGATCGACTCGTATCCGTTTTTCACTGACGCGCTGCCCTTCGACACCTGTATGCTCTTCATCCACGGTCCGGGCACGTAGCCCAGCGCGTAGGGAGTGGCGGCGCCACGGAAATTAGGCAGCTGCTCTGTGAGCATCTGCACGTATGTGCCAGCCAGCCCCAGCAGTTTTATCTGCCTCGCTCCAGTGGCTGCGTCGTTGTATGACACGTCGACAGAAGGGTTTGTCGAGAAACTCTCGCCGAGGTTGCAGCACGCCGCCTTGAAGAGTTCGGCGCGGCTGATGTTGTGTCCGTTGAGTGCGCCGTCGAGATTCGTTACGCCCGGACGGCGAGCCTTCACGGTCACCTCGTGGAGCGATTGGTCGGCAATAGTGTCGGCTGGCGTCTGTGCCGAAGCCATCGCCGAAATAGTGATAAATAATGATAATATTCTGATTTTCATTCGTATATATGCTTTTTAATTGTTGCGGTATTTAGACAATAAGGCAGGGGCGTTGCCGCCTGCTTGAAGCCGCACCGCTAAATCAGAAGCACTTGAATGAATGAGAGATACCGCCGTGGTGGCGATTTTTCAGACTCGCCAGTGGCAAACTCTTTCGGCAGCTCGACATGGTGGGTCGCCGCAAAGAAATCTGTAAGCAGTGCCAACGGCAAATCGGAAAACGTAGGACTCTCCACAGAGACGTGTTGCTGCCCGACGGCGGATGAGATTTTTTTCACCGACAGCGTCATGCACTTTTTCTGCTGCTTGTGGCAGCATCCGTTGCAGGAGTCGTGGGCGTCGACCGCCTCCACCATCCCCGTGTGCCGGCATTGCGCCACAAGCTGTCCCGCGCCGACGTAAGTAATCATCATCGACACGAGCAACAGGATTAGTATGCGGCTTTTGCTCTTCATTTCCGCCGCAAAGTTACGCAGATTATACAAAACGTGTCGCCGCGTTTTGATTTTTTAAGGGAAAAGATTTCTACAACCGCTCTTCGGCGGTAGTTGCGAATGCATTGGTGTCACGGGGTAGGTGAGCCAACCCCGTGCTAACATATTAAACCGCTTTTCGGCGGTTTTTTCCGCATTGCGCCGTTGGCGAATGCGTTGGATGGTGGTTTTTGATATTGAGGAAACAAAAACAGCGGCGTGCATGGCACGCCGCTGTTTGCAATATTGATGTGAAAAAATTAGTCTTTGAGGTCGACAACAAGGTTGAGCTCGTCGAGCTGCTTCTGGTCGAGCGGAGCCGGAGCGTCGAGCATAACGTCGCGACCGCTGTTGTTTTTCGGGAACGCGATGCAGTCGCGGATTGAGTCGAGACCGGCGAAGAGCGATACCCAACGGTCGAGGCCGTAGGCGAGTCCTCCGTGAGGCGGCGCACCGTATTTGAAAGCGTTCATCAGGAATCCGAACTGCTCCTGTGCTTTCTCCGGAGTGAATCCGAGGATTTCAAACATCTTGGCTTGCAGTTTTGAGTCGTGGATACGGATTGAACCGCCGCCGACTTCCACACCGTTTACGACCATGTCGTAGGCGTCGGCGCGCACGGCAGCCGGATCGGTGTCGAGCAATGGGATGTCCTCATCCTTAGGATGCGTGAACGGATGGTGCATAGCCATCAGACGGCCTTCCTCCTCGCTCCATTCAAACATCGGGAAGTCGACCACCCAGAGGCAAGCGAATTTGTCTTTGTCGCGGAGTCCGAGTTGGCGTCCCATCTCAAGGCGCAGCTCGCAGAGTTGTTTGCGCGTCTTCATAGCGTCGTCGCCGCTGAGGATGAGGATAAGGTCGCCCGGCTTTGCGTTGAAAGCCTTCGCCATTTCCTGAAGCACCTCCTGCGAGTAGAATTTGTCGACGCTTGACTTCACGTTGCCGTCAGCTTCCACGCGCGCGTATACCATACCTTTGGCACCCACTTGCGGGCGTTTTACAAATTCTGTCAGTTGGTCGAGCTGCTTGCGAGTGTAGGAAGCCGCACCCTCGGCGCAGATTCCGCCGATGTAGGCAGCGTTGTCAAACACAGAGAAGCCGTGTCCCTTCATGATGTCCATCAGTTCGACAAACTTCATTCCGAATCGCAGGTCGGGCTTGTCGCTTCCGTAATATTTCATAGCGTCGCTCCAAGGCATGCGCAGGAACGGCTCGTTGAGCTCCACTCCACGAAGCTCCTTGAACAGGTGTTTCGCCATACCCTCAAACATCTCGATGATGTCTTCCTGCTCCACGAAGCTCATTTCGCAGTCGATCTGCGTGAACTCCGGCTGACGGTCGGCGCGCAGGTCCTCGTCGCGGAAGCATTTCACGATTTGGAAGTAGCGGTCGAATCCAGAGACCATTAGCAGCTGTTTCAGCGTTTGCGGCGACTGCGGCAAAGCGTAGAACTGTCCGGGGTTCATGCGTGAAGGCACGACAAAGTCGCGTGCGCCCTCCGGCGTCGAGCCGATGAGCATAGGCGTCTCCACTTCAAGGAAACCCTTGCTGTCGAGGTAGCGGCGCACCTCCATCGTCATGCGGTGGCGCAGCTCGAGGTTTTTGCGCACGGCAGCGCGGCGCAAGTCGAGGTAGCGGTATTTCATACGGAGGTCGTCGCCACCATCGGTGTTGTCCTCGATTGTGAACGGCGGCACTTCGCTCTTGTTGAGCAGCGTCATGCTGTCAACGATTATCTCAATTTCGCCGGTAGGCATGTTCGCGTTCTTGCTTGACCGTTCCGACACCTTTCCCGACACTTGGATTACGAATTCCCTGCCGAGGTGGTTGGCAGCCTCGCACAACTGGGCGTCAACCTCGTTGTTGAACACCAATTGGGTGATGCCGTATCGGTCGCGAAGGTCGACAAAAGTCATGCCACCCATTTTTCGGGCGCGTTGCACCCATCCTGCCAGAGTCACAGTCTCGCCGGCGTTTGCCAGGCGGAGTTCTCCACAAGTTTTTGTTCTGTACATATTGTTATATTATATGTTTAAATATTCAAATTCAGAGACAATGCAAAAGTAGTACATTGCCGTGAAAAAAACAAGAGGCAGAGCCTCACGGCTCTACCTCTTCATAGCATATTATGAAAACTTTATTTAAAGGAATTGATTTTCATAAATTATTAGCGGAAGTTTATGATGTTGTTCGTCACCTCCTTGCCGCCCTTGAGCAAAGCCCAGAAGTCGCTTGTCAGCGCCTGGCCGAGCTGCTGCTTGCACATGTTTGCAAGTTGAGCGTCGTCGATTTTGTTTACCGCTGCGTTTTTCTTCACAACAGTGTAGACGAAGAGAGAGTTTGTGCCTTTTACAGGGCCATAAACTTTTCCGACTTTAGCGAACGGCACCTGACCGTCGAGGGCAGCCTCCATGTTAGGATAAGTGCCAACGGTTAAGGTCTGAACCGCGCTGTTCATCAAGCGAGCGTATCCGTTGATGTCGTTTGCCTTTCCGGCATATTTCTTTGCGAGCGCATCCGCCTTTTTGAGGTTGCGCGCCTTCATCTCGCAGTAAGCCTTAGTCTCAGGGTCGGACAACGGACGGAAACCGTCGTCGTAAACTTGAGCGAGAGCCACAACGATGAGCACGTCGTTGTCTTGCTGGATGGCAGACACTTCACCTTCCTTGGCGTCTTTGAAGAGCCAGTGGATAAGTTTCGAAGAGTTCTTCACCGAGTTTCCGAGCATAGCCTGGCTTGAAAGAACGACGTCTCTCATAGCCGTGTATGAGTGTTCGGCCTTGGCAGCGTTGTCGAAGAACGCCTGAGCCGTGTTGTTCTTGTCGAGGAACTTCTGGAGGTCGTTGAGCAAGTTTGCACGAGTGTCCTTGCTTGGGTCGACCACGAATGAAACTTCACCGATGTTGTATACAGTTTTCGGAGCTTTCTTCTCGATAACCTTGCAGATAGCCGCGCCCTTGTCGGTAGAGTCGAGCACGAAATATTCGTCGCCGGCAGCGAGAAGTTTAGCCTTCTGCTCATCAGTCATGGCACCCTGCTGCAAAGCGGCGAAGATGTCGATTTCAGTAGTGTCGGCCTTAACGTCCTTAACTGCCTTTCCGGCGTTGAGGTCGGCAAGGGCAGCGTCCTGTTTCTTCTTGTCGCCTTCCACCGGAGCCACGACAACCTTTACAGAGTCGATTTCCGAGTTCTTAGAGAGAAGACGGTAGATGGTGCGGTTGTCGCCGCGAGTGTAGATTTTAGAGATTTGACCAACGGCAGCAGAGTCGGCAAACTGCTTTGCGTCCATACCGAGGCTTGCGAGCTCGCTTTGACGCGCTTTGCGCTCGTTGATTGACAGCTCGTTGAACTGGCGCACGCCCTCAAGACCCTGAGAAGCGTGGAGCGCAGAGTCGACGCTTGCGAGGAACTTGTCGGCTTTCTGCAAGTCGGCGGCAGAAGGAACCACCGGGACAGTGATGTAGTAAGCCAGACGCGCCTCCTCGTCGAGAGCGAAGCGGTTCTTTTCAGCGTTGTATACAGCCTTGATTTCCTCGTCAGAAACCTTGTAGTCGTCATCCTTCAGCGAAGCGTAAGGAAGAGCCACCATCTGCACATCGTAAGAGTTCATGCGTTGAGCCTTCATCGCCTCGATTTCAAGAGCGTTTGCTTGCACGGCGCCTTGGAAGAGCATACCGAATTTAGCTTGTTTCAACTGTTCAGTAGCGTCGTTTTCCTTAGTGAGCCACCAGTCCTGCGCAGCCTTCACCTGCTCGGAAGTCAAACCGAACTGGTTAGGGTTGAAGATGATTTTGCGGATGCTCTGCACCATCATCTCCTGCGAAGTAGCGTTGCCGAGGAGCGCGTTTGCCTTCTCGTTTCCCGCCAAGCTCTGAGCGAGCTGACCGAGCGTTTGAGCGAAGTCCTGGTCGCGCATTGCCATTTGTTTGTACATATAGTTTGACAGCTCGGCGTCAGTGACATCGATTCCGAGAGCGTCATACTCCTCGTTGAAGAGCGTTTCCTGAATCATCGTTCCGAGCACTTGGTTCTGCACCGTAGCAGCGTCCTGCTGAGAAGCGTTTTTGTTTTGTTCAGTAAATTCGCTGTAGCGTTGCTGGAACGCCAGATAGTCGATTTTTTCGCCATCGACCTTAGCCACCGTAGTGCCGTCACCAAAGATGTTGCGGCCAGAGTTCAAGAAATCACCGATGATGAACGCCACAAGCGCCGCACCGATGATAATGAGCAGAAGTACGGATCTTTTCCGGATTTTATCTAATGTTGCCATTTTTCATCGAAATAGATTTTTTTTAGTTTTGATGGTATGTGACGATTATATAATATATTTCTTGAATTCAACCTTAATATTTTAAAATTTACTCTTTCAAGAGGTTCAAACAGTTGATCAAAATATCCTTTACATTCATTTGAATTATTCCAATATACATTTACATCAAATCTGGAATAATTATCTGCTAAATATAAAGCTGACATTAGGCAACTTATTCTATTGCATAATCCTGCATAAGGAATGCATATTAGTTTACATGATTGCATGTTAGCCATTTAATATTTAATGCCTTCTTTTAAAATCCATTTTTCTGTACGTGCTAAATCCTCTTCATCGTGTACATCAAAACTTTCTTGTACAACGATTGGCTTTATGTTGTTGCCCATAAACGTCCATGGTTGTTGTCCCTCAGTCTTAGAATAAATAGAATTTTTTAGATTGAGTGTCCAGAAATTATGACATAGAACGAAATTCATGGGTAAATCCTGTCTATTTGTTGAGATTTGTTTGTCTTTAAAGTCAAACCATGTATCAAGGCATCCATCTTCTCGTAGACGTTTTGAACGATATGGATGATTGTCCATCTCTAATAACACAGGACAAGATGCAGAAAGGGATGGGTTTTGGATGAGATTATTGATTGATTCATCAATCCATTCTGTTTTTATTATTCCAGAATTTGCAAGTAATACAACTAATATATCAGGGATAACATTGTCCTCTTGCTTCATAACGGATAACGCATGTTTAATTGCGTCTATATGCTGTGAACTTGGTAATGCCAATTCTGCAGGGCGTATAATTTTTTTATATCCGCATTGAGCTGCCGCTTCCAAAATTTTGGAATCATCACTACTTACATAGAATTCAGTTATTCTTTTGCTGCTTTTTGCAGCCATTGCTGGATAATATAAAAGAGGCTTACCTAAAATTGGTAAAACGTTTTTGTCTTTTAACGTGTTATTTCCGCGTCCTGTTAATAATGCTACAATTTTCATAATGATTTTTTATATAAGTTATTAAATGAAGTCCAAAAGAATTGTTTAACATTTCGTAATGGTAAAATGATAGTATATCTAATAATATTTTTTATTTTATTTTCTTTGTTATTACTTCGCCTGCTAAAATCACTTATTCTTGATGCTCGTATTGCTTGATTTTTTCGCTTAGCTTCAAAGTCATTCCATATTATCTTGATGTTATGGCTATAATAATATTTATATATTAGAGCAGTGAAAATTGCTTGATCATGCCTGTGGTCAATAAATTTCTTATTTTCAAATATTCTTTCTTTTGTTGGGACATCTAGAATAAACTCTGGGATACAATAGTTGCACCATTCTTCGATAAATTTAGTTGTGAATTCATTTTTCTTTATGAAGAATGTAGTTGCTGCAATTTGATAGGAATAATGCCAATAATTACCATTTGTCTTTTTAAATGCATTTATGACATTGCTTTTTATATAACGATAGTTTAAGCAGTTAATTTTAAAAACCAATATGGATGTTTTCTTTAGATATGAAAAATATTTTTCCCATTGTTTACTAGGAAAAAGACTACACCCTGCATCTGCATAAAATAAAATATCACCTTCATCCATTTTTTTAAGAGTCTCTTTTATAATGTATGACTTCCAAATCCAATATCCTCCTCCTTTTTTATACTGAAATAAAGGTGATAACTTTATTTCATTCGATAAGTTATCTGGTCCATAAGCAATTATTTGATTAAATAAATTTAGATTTTGTGCTTCTTTAATGATACGTTGTTTTGATTTTTCGTATGTTGAATTACCATATGTAATAAAAACTATTTTCATGATTTTATGTGTATTACTTTATCTTTATATATTTTGGATATAATTCCTTTTTCTTGCTTGCTTAAACAAATTGTTATTAATAAGATTATAAATAAAGAACTTGTAACAAGAACTGTCGTTATTACTCTTTGTAATCCTTCTCTTTGTAATGATAGAAATATATGGCCTATAATTATGATAATAAATGCTGTTGAAATACATGGAAATACAACTTCATAAAGGTGACGTTTAATTGATATTGAACATTGTTTCTTCCCAAAATACAGATTTATATATCCTCCTATAAAGCTCCAAATCAGGATACTAATAAGATACATTGTATATGGTGGTGCTCCATAACTGAAAGCTAAATAAATAAGAGGTAAAGGTAATAAATTAATAAGTGTTTTTGCTATAGATAATTGTCTGATTTTTCCAGTTGCAGAAACTGAGACTGTAATAGGTGTCGTTAATTGTTCAATCATTGTTCTTGCAATTTGCAGTCGAGTGAATATAACTGCGTAATCTGGTGTGTTTTTTAACCAAATTTTTAAGATATAAGGGGTTTCTATTATAAAAGGTAATGTAAAAAATGCTGTAATGAGAAATGAAAATTTACAGCCTGTAAGTGCTAAATCTTGTGAAAGTTTATAATTTTGTGAGCCTGCACTTTTATATATTACGGGATTTAAAGCTTTTAGCATATTATTTGTGAATACAATTAATTGTCCAGTGATTTGTCCAGCGATACCTTGAGCAGCATTAATAGTCGTTTTGAAAAACATATTTAAGACTATGCCTAATCCATAATTTCCTATCATATTTGTGGCATTGCTTGCAAAACTCCAACCTGCAAAAGATGTCATCTCTCTCATTAATCCTTTTTGCCAATACTTTCGAGGGGAAATTGTACATTCCTCATAGTGTTTATGACAATAAAGACGCATAATTGTTAATGTTATCAATGGTATACAAGCCATTAGAGAACCATATACTATTAATCTATCAAAAGTCGTATATACGCATGCCAAAGCTACGAATAATTTTAAACAAGACTCTAAGACTCCAATCATTGCATAATATTTCATGTTCTCGTGGGCGTTCATGACTGCATCATAAGGAACGGTCATGATGGTGAACATAGTACTAATTATTAAACTACAATAAATAGTTTGAGCGGCGAATATTCGATTCCCTGGGATATTAAGTATTCCATTAAAAAAGAAGTATCCTGTAATAAGAAGGATTATGCCAACTAATAAAGCTATCCCTAAATGGAGAGAAATACTAACATTAAAAATACTTTTTTGCTTTTCTTTATCTCCTTCTCCTTCACTATAGGACATAAATCGCTGGGTCGCGCTTGCCATAGCTGCGTTAAGAAATCCTAACATTGAAATAGCTCCTCCAACAATGTTGAAAATGCCAAAGTCGGAAGCACCTAATGAATTAAGTATAAGCCGAGTTGTGTATAATGAAATGAACATTGTTATACCCATTTTGGCATAAAGAAATCCTGTGTTTTTTATAACTCGGTTTGCTGTTGACATTTTATTTTATATTTGAAGGAGGTAAATATAATTTGTTAAGCAAATAATCTTTGCTGGAATTTTTAGAAACTCTGTTTCTCTCTTTTAAAGTGGAGAAGATTCTAATTGGAGTTATTTTGTTTGTCCGTAGTTATAACCGTAGCCATAGCCATATTTCTTTCCATAACCGTATCGTCCATATTTCCCATATTTCCCATAACCATAATAATATCCATTTTGGCGTTTGTTCATATTGATACCGTTAAGTAGAGTGCATAAATTGGGGAGTTTATGCTCTTTCTTTAATTCGTTAATTAGTACGTAGTGGCTTTTGTGAGTGTAGTCTGCACGGCATACATATACGCTTAAATCGGCTACGCGGGCAATAAGTTGGGTGTCGGTTACCATTCCAATAGGAGCTGTATCCAGTATCACGAAATCAAAATGCTGTTTCAGAGTATCGATGGCCTGATCAAGTGCTTGTCGGGCTACCAACTCTGTAGGATTGGGAGGAACATTACCTCCTGGTAAGATATAAAGATTTTCAGATATGGTGGAAAGCTGGCAGAGAGTAAGTAGGTCTGTATGCTCTGGGTTAGCCAAGTATTGGGTAATTCCTTTTTCACGGGTTGAAAGCTGGAATACTTTGTTCAATCCTGGTTTACGAATGTCAAGCCCTACAATCACTACTTTCTTTCCCATAAAAGCGAAACTGCAGGCCAAGTTACCGGCTGTAAAGCTTTTTCCTTCACCGGAATTAGTGGAAGTAAAAAGGATGACTTTCTGTCCTTCCTGTAACATATACTGGATGTTAGTGCGTACGGAACGGAATACCTCTTCCATCAGTTCATTCTTATTTTCACGAACTACAATGGGAGTACCTTGAGTATCGGCCATCGGAATATCACCAACAATGGGGACATCCGTAATTTTTTCTACGTCAGCTCGGCTTTCTATCTTGAAACGAAGTAAATTGCGTAAATAGATGCTTACAACAGGGAAGCCAATACCCAATACCAAAGCTAAAAGATAATATGTTTTGCCGTTAGGTGCAACCGGACCACCAGGTAGGGGTTCTTCTATCATACGTCCATTATTAGCTGTAGCCGCCAATGTAATGGCATTTTCTTCCCGTTTTTGGAGTAACATCAGGTACAGACTGGCTTTGATTTCCTGCTGGCGGGTGATGCTGAGCAATTCTTTCTCCTGAGTGGGAGCATTGCTGATTTTTCCTTCGAATTTGCGTGCTTGACTCTCCAAATCGTGGCGGGTGATTTCTAATCCTCTCAGCACACTGCTTACAGAAGTTTGCACATTCTTGCGAGTAGCCTGAATGGAGGCATCTAAGTTTACTACTGCAGGGTTGCTTTCGCTGGAGGTGCGAAGTAAACGCTTACGTTCTGTTAACATCTCATTGTATTGACCGATTACAGTAGCTAGGGCATTATCTGTCAGTCCAATGTTGGCTGGAATTACTTCCATCTGGTTGGCAGGGTTGTCGATGTATTCTTTCAGGAATTGTACTAAGCGGAGCTGGGTGGCATTTTCTGCCTGTTTCTGTGCATATTCGGCATTGCCTTTGAGTGCCAACTGGGCATCGGAACTTAAATCGGTCAGACCAGCTTTTTGCTTGTAGGTAGCCAATTGGCTTTCGGTGGTACCTAATTCCTGATTGATAATCTGGATACGAGTGTCAATGAATTCAGCCGTACGGCTGGCTACTTCATTCTTGTCATCATTGGCATCGCGGTTATAGAGAGTTACTAAAGTGTTCAGGAAATCCATACCACGGCCTATATGGGTATCGTTGTAGTTTAGCCGGACAATGGTTGTTACCTTGCTAACCGGTTCTGCACTCAGACGAGACTTGCAATTAGCTGCTGCAGCCGTCGGAGAGATGATGGAAGCGCAGATGGTATGTGCATCTTGAATATTTGTACTGTCTTTGAAACTAAGGGTGACGGTACCTACCGGAGTGACCAATACACCTGGTAATTTGTCAAAATGCTTGGATACTATTTCCTCTTTTCCATTGCGGGTGAATAAAGCGTCTGCTTGTACTTTCCCATCGGGAGTGTAGTCTAGCAGAATCTGTAATGGAGAGGGGAGTTTGTCGGCTTCATCCGGATTCATCCAGACCTGTACGGGAGTATTTTTATATAGCTGTACTGGGTAACCGAAAGTACGCTTTTCCGTATAAGTGATGTTCAGGTTAAGGGCATTTACCACTTTTTTGAGTAAAGTCCGTGACTGGATGATTTCTACTTCGTTGTCAAAATTATTTGCCATGCTGAGCATGCCCAAATCTTGCATGGCTGCCAAAGAAGCATTAGCTCCACCAGCTTTGTTTTTGTCATCTTGTTTAATCAAGACCGTGGCATTTACGTTATATATAGGAGCCTGGTAGCGGAGATAGCACCAGGCACCAACTATACACACTAACAGGCAGGCTACAAACCAAGGCCAGTACATCAGGTACTCAAACAGGATGGCTTTGTAATCAACAGGCTTTTCGTTTTCGGTCTGGAACAGGTCGTCGTATCTTTCGTCACTCATAAATTATAGGCGGTTTTTAAGTAGGATTACTAATGTGTTTGGTTATTTAAAGATGGTTACTAACAGGCTAGCAATGGAAACCAATATGGAAGTGGCACTAATCCAAAGTGTTGTGCTGTTACCAATATCGGAATTGCGGGCTACTGTTTTATTAGGACTGACGTAAATGATGTCATTCTGTTGCAGATAGAAATAGGGGGAACGTATCAAGTTAGCATCGTTCAGATTGAGCGTCTGGATGAGACGTTCACCGTTTGCATTCTCGCGCACCAGCTTGACATTGTCACGCACACCATAGACAGTCATGTCGCCTGCCATAGCCAAGGCTTCGAGCACATTGACCTTTTCGTTGCTGACAGTGAAAGTGCCGGGGCTTTTTACTTCGCCTAACACGGAAATCTTGTAGTTAACCATGCGTACATTGATAATCGGGGTCTCCTTGAGGTAGGGGATTAACTTTTCACGGATAAGGGCTTCACATTCATTTTTGGTGAGTCCGCTGATTTTGAGACGGCCTAATACGGGAAAGTCGATTTCACCCTCGTTGTTCACTAAGTATTGCTGTAGACTGGGCTGTGTTGTCAGGCTGTTGCTGGCTTGTGAAACAGCCGACTGTACTGTCAAGTTGAATGGAACACTGGCCTGTGGGTCAGTAGTGCTGACGGTGATGGTCAGCAAATCTTTAGGCATGATTTTAGCGTCATACAAGGGGATTTCTCCTGCAGCTACTTCGATGGCTTGGGCATTTTGCAGGTACGGCACTTTTTTGTAAGACGTACACCCGCTCACCAGCAGGGTGGACAACGTCAGCATACAGACTACTTTGCGTATCTTCATCTTTTCTTATGGTTTTGTTATGATCTTTTTAAAGGAATTTCCCTGCGCATAGGGCGTGCTTCGCCGTTACCACTCCCAGCTATAGATTGGGGGCGGTAAACACAGCAGCCAATAATCAGCTGCAAAATTAAGCCTTATTTTTGGTTTATTCAACTTATAGAGGGGTTTTTATCGGTGAAAAGGGTGGAAATCAATGAAAAAGTGGGCGTATCGGCGGATTTTGTAACAATTCTGGAACAATGTATGAGGTACAGGGCGGAGCGTGAGAAAAACGCAAGGGCGTTTTACCTGAAACGCAAGTGCATTTGAGATAAAACGCAAGTACGTTTTACTTCAA